>Ga0209700_101973_pt1 | contig 42498 bp, 10 predicted proteins | sample SiratroredBW_FD_187528 | JGI IMG/M metagenome (GOLD analysis project Ga0209700, IMG submission 187528) | Root nodule microbial communities of legume samples collected from California, USA - Siratro red BW (SPAdes) (version 2) | ecosystem: Host-associated > Plants > Roots > Nodule | place: USA... | reverse complement strand
TTTAAGAAAAAAAAAAAAAAAACAAGTTCACATCATTAGGGATTAGTTGATTTTTTTTTTCTTCTTATTTTTATTTCAGTGTCATGTTTTGGTATTATTGGGGATGCTTTACTTTGATCATGGGAGCTGCCCAAATATACCCCTCATTTTCATATCGTCTTTCGTTGGGCTTTGCCCATTCCATTTTATGGGCTAGTCGTTTAAGTGTTTTGGGCTACTATGCTTAAATAAGATGCCAAGTTCTTCCTACACCCTAATGAGATTCTTCCTGTATCCTAATAAAAAATTTTATTCCACAATTATCCTTATATGAGAACCGGATGACACCCCCATCCAGTTGTCATTTGAAAAAAATTGACAACCGGATGACACCCCATCTGGTTGTTATTTTTTTTCAAATGACAACCGGATGGACTGTTCATCCGGTTGTTAATTTTTTTTCAAATGACAACCGGATGGGGGTGTCATCCAGTTCTCATTTCCAAATCAAAATAATAACCTGATGAAATTCATCCGGTTATCATAGTCAAAATCAAAAACGGATTAATTTTTCAATTTGGACTATGAGAACCGGATGAGTTTCATCCGGTTATTATTTTGATTTGGAAATGAGAATCGGATGACACCCCCATCCGGTTGTCATTTGAAAAGAGTTTAACAACCGGATGAACAAGTCATCCGATTGTCATTTGAACAAAAATAACAACCGAATGACCTGCTCATCTGGTTATCAATTTTTTTCAAATGATAACCGGATGGGGGTGCCATCCGGTTCTCATATAAGGGTAATTGCGGAATGAATTTTTTTATTAGGGTGCAGGAAGAATCTTATTAGGGTGTAGGAAGAATTCGTCAAATAAGATTTAAGTGGTTGCAAATATGATTTTTATTTTATTTTAGTCAGTAGAATTTCTATTTTTTTTTTAAATTTCGGATATTTTTTAGTGTTCTTGTTTAATTTATAGTTTACTTAAAGCTGAAAACACTAACCGAGAACATAAAATAATTAATATAACTAAGATAGTAAATAATATTTAAATGGATATAATTAGATTATTTCAAGTACAAAATTCAACGAAACATTTATTATTTATCTAAATAAAAATTATACATAGATTAATTAAATAATTTATTTATATTTTTAGCATATTAAAATTATGTTGCTTATTGTTTTAATTTTATTTATTTTTCATTTAATAACTTACTTTTAGCATTGTATTATTTGGGACAAAATGTATTCTTTCCTTACAATATGTAAACAGGTGAAACTAAGATTAATTGAACAAAATCTAACCTATCCTAAATGATTTCACGGGTGATGAAATATTACACATGTTTATGAGCTTCTCATGCTACTGTCTCTGAATACAAAATTGCTCTTTCAATATATATATATATATATATAAATTTAACCAGACTAACATTATAATTGAAAAAGGTGTTGAACTGAAGTAATTCTCAAAATATGGCGATTTATGTAAACTATTTGTTCATAATTAAATTTGAAGTTATTTAAATAAATGTGCATCTATAATTATACCAATTGAGAGTACAAAAGTCAAGTTTTGCCCCTGTCTCACTCACAAAAACAATAAAAATAATCAAAATAATATTCAAAAGTGAAATATTTGCCAGAAAAAAAAAAAAAAAAAAAACACCATTCGTGTCTTCCTTTCTACCTCAAAATGTGGTACTATCGCTCTTGGATCTTTCATTCACTCTCTCTCAAATTCTATTATCGTGTTTCTCATTTCACTGCTTCTTTGCCATTCTTTACACCGTCATTCATATTTTGCGTATCTTACAGTGACTTTCAACTTTTGCTAACCTTACACCGTCTCTTTCTTTTAACTTATGTATTCCTTTTTCAATGTTTTCCGATACGGTGTAACACGGTGGTGTTCACCCGAAACCAATCAATTTTTCATTATTTCAAGATTTGTCGAAATGGTGTTACACTCTGGTGATGCGCATTTCAGGAAGACACAAGATTTCAACCACTATAATGTTTGATTTCAACATTTACCAAAACATGCCAGATTTGAGGTTCAAAACTTTAATTCTATATTTTGTGTAAAATATTTAATTTAATTATATTATTAGAGAATATTATTCTTTTAGAATATTTAAGGTGTCTTTTTTTGAACAATTAAGGATGTTGTTTGGTTGAAACAATCATTAAAAGAGATAAGATATGTACTTTGAGAAATAGATCAGATAAGATCTGTATCATACATCTATTCCAATTTCAAAATATATTTTTTTGGCGCGTTGTAATGTTGTTTATGGTTTGTACGAGAACTATGCTTTTATACGAAATAAATTATGATTAATTTAAGGAAAAAATTAATATTTTGAGAAAAATTCTAAAATTTAAATATATTCATAATTTAAAGTTGATTTACTTTAGACATAGTAATAAACTTTAAACTTATTAAGACAAAGTATTATCCTTATAAATTGTTAAAATATTTATATGTGTTTAATGATATTCTTCTCTTCTATTATATGTTATTTTCTTCCACTTTGATCACCTGAATACTATCACTATAATATATTGGTCACATTCATCCCGATTTCAAATTTCAAAATTTAACTTTCAAAGCATATACTTTTTTCTAATGTGATATTGCTTATGGCTTAAAGTATGATTTAAACTTTTTTTTATGTTGTTTATATTTTCTCTTTTTTATTATTTAAATGTAATGTGTTTATTGTCTGGACACATGTGAAGACAGAGAAGCCTGTGAGAGAAAAGAAAAAGGACATTTTGCTTTGTGAATCAATTGTTAATATATATGTGTGCTTCTTTTGGCACAGTACCACACCAAATACTTAGTCTTGAGTCTCATAAGTTAGTTTTTTATTATGTCAAATTTATTTGTAGTTTCTACATGAGTTGGCATTCAACACAAAGATATACACGTTTTTTAGTTGGTTTAAAAGTTGGTGGTTTCTGAATTTGATTATGGATTATTTGGTTGGATATAATTACTTTTTTTTTTACAAAATTTACATATCTTTTAATTTAACTCAAATTATCTTTTAATTTAACTCAAATTATAGACGGTAGACTCTCTCTTCATTCATTAAAACAATCAGCTACAGATCATAGCGAAGGCAAAGCAATCAGACCCATATCTTCATAACATGCCGCTCAAATTCATTTTTAAGTCGGAACCGCTAATAGTATGGGGATTAAGATCGTCAATCAACTGTAGATCATAGTGAAGACGAAATAATCAGACTCATACCTCCATAACATGACGCTCAAATCCATTTTCACAAATCTATCATCGGAACTACTAATAGTATAAGGATTAAGATCGTCAAGGATCTTGATTGAGACTTTTTTTGTTTTAATTACTTTCTTGTATTGTGCGGTTAGGGCTAGGGTTAGGATTTTTATCTTGTATTGTTGTCATTGTGCACTTTCAAATTCAATAGGGAAACTTTCAAATTCAATAGGGAAAGAGATGCTACACTTGCACATAAGTTTTGTTATAATAATTTTTTTTCTGATGGAAGCTTAAAAAAATCCTTTCATGTGATAAGCAAAGAAAAAATTTCAAAGGTGACCAAGGATTTTTCACACCTAAGAAAAACTAGCCACCAGGGATTTTCAACATCCTTCTTCTTGCATGTCTAAATTTGATAATTCTTATGTTTAAGTCAACTTCCAAGTCTATTTAATGCTGGATAGTTATATGTTAACATCCAAAACCACTCTATAATTATAATTTTTTAATGAAAGAAATATTGTGATACTTTCTTTGTATCTAGAATCCATTGTTATGCATTTTCATTATTAAAAAGTTATGTCTCGTGTCAAGTGGTATTTAATTAACAAAATATAAAATTTCATTTTAGTACAGATACAGATGTATTGACACTCAAAATCGGTTTATAATTGCAATTTTTTAATTAAAAATATAATTAGAATACTTTTTTTCTTTACTCAAACCAAAGTGTTTTTAGTTAGGAAAATATCCATTTGTGCTCGCCTTGTCGTGTAACCAACGTTCTTTCTCGGTTAAGCATCAACTGGGCACCTTCCTCTCATGTTTGTTTGTTATGATTAATGTTTGAAATGTAGGAGCTGTAGGTCCAAAAAATGAAATATTTTAAAGTGTGGTTTGATTAAGAACCTTTGTTAATTTGGGCAAGTTGGTGGTCGCTGCTACCTGATCATTAGGTTGATATGCATGCATAACAGTACTTAAATTAGTATTCTTAATATTATATGATATTTTAAATAATAAAATAGTATAACAACATAGAAATAGAGATATTAATAAATTAGCATAACCATTTAGGTTTATTTTTAATATTTTAATTCCTGTTCATTATATTAAAAATATTTAAGAAAAAACCGAACTGTTTTTCTCTGATTTTAACGGTTTTTGACTAATTATAATAAGAGTTGATTATTTTTTAATGATATTTTTTTTCTCTGAATGAAGTAGCAAGGCACTAGGAACAGGTCCCATCTGATAGTATTTGGTTTTGGTATGGATCCACTCATCTTTTTTTTTTTTTGTGTGAAGAATATTTGGTTTAGCTATTCAAAGAAAGGTGTGATTGAAAGTGTAGAAAAAAAAAAAAAAAAAACTTTTGGTAATAGGTTCGGTGCTGATTAAAACAAAAAGAAAGATTCAACAAGAAGTTCGAGAGACCTAGATACTAAAAGCAATTCAAAACGTACACCATTGAAATTGTAGAAAATTTTTGACTAAGTAACAAGCTTGGAGTTCGGCTTGAAAAAACATGTTTTAGAATATCAGACGAAAATTAATATTTGGTTGCACGTTATTTTTTAAATTCTGTTTAAGTAAGTTCTTATTTTTAATTATTTATACTTATTTTTCACGCTTCTTAATGATTTAAATTAAGTTTTTCCCTTTAAAAATATTTCATTCAATACTTATGTCAGAAACAATGATAAAATATGGTATATGGTCTTGATTTATATTTACAAAACAAAAGAATATAGGTTGTAATAGTGTTGGAGCATTCCTCAAGGGCATTCATTAATTTTATTTTTTTTGTTAAAAAAAACACAAAAAAAATGTATGAAGAAAATAAAAAGTTAGAAATGTAAATGAAATGAAATATTTATATTAATAAAATAACCAAAAACCATCCTCGATTTGCCACAAATTTAACTGATAAAGTATAAATTTACTGCTAATAATATAAGACTAACTTTTTAACTTCTACATAATTTTTTTGTTTAATTTTTTAACCATACCTAAACATCTTTGAAAATATTAAACTTCAAAATAAAACTTAATATAATGTTTATAATTTTCAGCCATACTTCAGTCTTAAAACTTTTAAAATGAGAGCATAATGAACAAAATAAGGGTTCTCGGGAATTTCTCCTGTCTCAGCGTGTTTCTATAACAAAATACATATAATTGACAGTTAACCAACATGGAATAGGTTGGGGTAAAAATACGTTCAAATATTTTAAATAATTCGTATTTTGTTGAAAAAGAGTGTTTGAAAACTTATATGCACAAATTAATTGATCTCGTAATAATATATACTAATAAAAAATAAATTACATATCAACTCACTTTGAGTCATTTGTAATGTATTTTATTTTTCATATAGACAATATTGACTACAATAGATTAAAAATTGAAAATCCTAAACTTAAAAAGTGACTTAAGAAAAATAATAAAATATATCAAACATTCAGACTTCACAGCTTTGAGTATTTAATAACTCGTAGATATAATACATAAATTAAACTAAATCATTGTAAATTAAATTAAATTGTGAAATTTATTTAATAGAATTAAATTAAATTGTATAGTTGTCTAAATAAATTACACGGAGCTACTAATGAATCTAATCAAACTAATTTATTTTAAATTATTATTAGTTAATATCTTATTTAAAATACATTTTTCAATATCATAATTAGTAGTTTAATTTGTGATTTGAGTTGTTGTTCTCGTTGGCCAGTGCTGATCCATAGACAACCTAAAACCTAAATTACAGAAAAACTTTGAGAACCCTGTCATGCTCTCAGTCACACAATAAACCTAAGTACAGCTTAGAATCGCCAATATGTACAGTTAAAGGTGTTGGGCAGCATGCTTGGTCAGTTGCTGATATTATTATGTTCCCTCATTTTCATGTCATTACCAACTTATTTTACAGGTGATGTTGGACATTTTTAATCAATCACCAATTTTTTAAAAAGAGTATATTTTTGTCATTTATATAATATTTTGTTGGGAAAATAAGATACGCGTGAATAGTGTTAATTGTTCTTATATTTGCGTACACTCATCAATCTTCTTTTCTAAAATGTGCGTAAGAGTAAAAAAATTTCAATCAAACAACTAAAAATATAAAATAATAATAATAATGATGATAACAATTTTTTTTTTTTAAAAACACAATTGGATATTATCATATGCAGTCTCAATTATTTTGTTAAAGTCAACAAGAAAAACAAGGAAAAAAAAAATTGTAGGTGTATATAAACAAGTAAAAGGCTAGTATCTATTAATTCATGCACTTGACACTATAGCAATGCATATCAAGTTCTTTCTCCTTCTCCTCTTCATCTCAACTTCATCTTCAGCCATTAATTCATGCACTTGACACTATAGCAATGCATATCAAGTTCTTTCTCCTTCTCCTCTTCATCTCAACTTCATCTTCAGCCACAGATACACTTTCGGAAGGTTCTTCACTTTCAGTAGAGAAACAAAATGACACCCTTCTTTCATCCAACGGTGATTTTTCCGCTGGCTTCTTCCAAGTTGGTGAAAACGCCTTCTGCTTCTCCGTTTGCTTCACGCGCTCCAAACAACCCACCGTTTTATGGATGGCCAACCGTGACGAACCCGTCAACGGCAAAGGCTCCTTGCTCTCACTCTGGAAAAACGGCAACCTCATTTTGACGGATGCTGGAGGAACCGTTATCTGGTCAACCGCCACTCAAAACTCCTCCCAACTTCATCTAAAGCTAAGAAACAACGGAAACCTCCTTCTCCTCACTTCACAAGGTACCATCATTTGGCAAAGCTTCGATTTCCCAACCGACACCCTTCTTCCAACCCAACCACTCACAGAGCGAGTAGGCCTCGTTTCTTCGAGAAGTGCAACGAACTATTCGTCGGGATTCTACAAACTTTACTTCGACAACGACAACGTTCTTCGCTTACTCTACAAAGGTCACACGTTTTCCAGCGTGTACTGGCCAGAACCGTGGAAGCTTCCAATTGACATAGGCAGATCCACCTACAATGTAACAAAAATCGCTTTGTTAGATTCCTTTGGATTCTTCACTTCCTCCGATGGGTTTCAATTCCGCTCCACCGATTATCCCAAAAAAATGTACAGGAGACTCAAGATGGATTCTGATGGTAACCTCCGTTTGTATAGCTTCAACGAGGAGCGTCAGACGTGGGAGGTGACGTGGCAAATTGTTCCCCAATCGTGTACCGTTCATGGAATTTGTGGACCTAACAGCGTGTGCACTTATGATCCTATTATGGGAAGGAGTTGCTATTGCTTGAAAGGGTTTAAGGTTAAAGATCCTAATGACTGGACTCAGGGGTGTGAGCCTGAGTTTTCTCCTTCTGATTTTTCTTGCAACAGTCGCAAGTCTTTGGGTTTTCTCCATCTTCGAACCACGGAATTTTATGGCTATGACTGGAACGTGACAGCCGTTTCCAGCTTAAAGGAATGCCAGGATATATGTATGCAACTTTGTGATAAATGTGTAGCTGTTCAATTGAAGTTTAACGGGGTTGCTACCTATAATTGTTACCCGAAAACGATGGCATTCAATATACGTGATAGTCCTAATTTCGATGGAGATATCTATCTAAAGTTGCCGAATGCGATTTTGCGGTCTTCCACGAAGATTCTAAAGCATTCCCGGATGAATTGCTCCGTTGGTTTGTCTCAAAAGTTGAACAGGTCTTATCAGTCGCCAAAAAAAAACTCAACGTTGAGCTTCTTGGTTTGGTTCGCTTGTGGGGTCGGGGTGTTTGAGTTTTCCTCCATATTCCTCGTGTGGTTCTTCTTGTTCAGAACAAGCAAGCACCCTGGCACGCTGGATCAACAACAACACCTTCTTTCTGCCACAGGGTTTCAGAGGTTCACATACGCAGAGCTAAAATCCGCAACAAAAGGGTTCAAAGAGGAGGTTGGGCGAGGAGCAGGAGGAGTTGTTTACAAAGGAACATTATATGATGACCGTATTGCGGCTATTAAACGGTTGAACGAAGCTAATCAAGGGGAAGCTGAATTTTTGGCTGAAATAAGCACAATTGGAATGCTGAACCACATGAATTTGATTGACATGTGGGGATACTGCGTTGAAGGGAAGCATAGGCTTTTGGTGTATGAGTACATGGAACATGGATCCTTAGCAGACAATCTGTTTGGCAACAGACTTGATTGGAAGAAAAGGTTCAAGGTGGCAGTGGGCACAGCGAAAGGTTTGGCTTACTTACACGAAGAGTGTTTGGAGTGGATTTTACATTGCGACGTGAAGCCTCAAAACATTCTCCTTGACTCAGATTTCGTACCCAAGGTAGCAGATTTTGGGTTGTCAAAACTTTTAAACAGAGACGAGCGTGGAAATTCTAGTTTTTCACGAATAAGAGGGACTCGAGGGTACATGGCTCCGGAATGGGTTTACAATCTGCGTATAACTTCTAAGGTGGATGTTTATAGCTATGGAATTGTGGTGTTGGAAATGGTGAGTGGAAGAAGCCCTATGGCAATCCACAGTCTCGAGAACAGTGGGGACATCGAGCAACAGCGGTTGGTGACGTGGATAAGGGAGAAGATAAAGCAGGCACCCACTTGTGCGTTTTGGATGGAGGAGATAATTGATCCCAACTTGGAAGGAAACTACGACGTGTCAGAAGTGGAGGTTTTGGTTAAAGTGGCTCTGCAGTGCGTGAAAGATGACATGAATGAAAGACCATCCATGAGCCAAGTTGTAGAGATGCTTCAGTCCAGTGAAAATAAACTCCTCCTTCGTTAGTTATATTTTAACTCCTCCTTTCCTCTTTTAATTTTCTTATTCTTCTTGTTTTTGGATTTTTGCCACTGCATCACTACTACTGCTTCTTCTTCTGAAGGAAAGGATGAATTACAGATCAATAAAGTTTTGTTTATGCTACATTGCTACTGTTTCTTATGTAATATTATTTAGGTTCAATTATTGTTTCAGTTCATTAGTCATAATAATCTATATTTTCGTTATAATACTTACTATTTTAAGATAGATTAATAATATTCATTATGTAAATCTGAAGAGTCTTTTTAGATGACATTATATTATAATTTGTCACTTAAATACTTATGTAATATTTTTTTCAATGGTTAATTTGTGCAATGTAATACTAAAAAGATCAAATGTGACAATTTTTAATTTTAAAAAGATAAAAAAAAATGTTTTTAGAGGAATTAAAATCAGGACTTCCAAAAATAAGAATTAAAAATATATTTAACTATTTTTTTCCTTTTATTTTGAACTTGTAAGACTTTTATGTTTAAATTAGAATAGCTCTTAAACTTTGCTTCTTAACAAAATAATGAGAATAATTGTTTCTTTAAACATTCTTAACAGGAAGAAAATAGAAAAATTATGAATGAGTATTATTAGGAAATGAATTTAAGTTTAACTCATTCTTACATAACTCATTTGTAAGGTGATGATTATTTTTATTTATATACATATATCATGAATTAACTTTGTCAAAACTACTCAACTCGTGTGAGAAGACTAGATATTTGTGAGAGTGACCGACCGGATAGACTTATATATAATAAATTGATTTTATCTCTAATCATCTCCACCAACTATTATAAATAAATATGAAAATAAATAAATAATATAAAAAAGAAATTTTTCTATAAATCTGAAAATCTCCTTAATACATATTTATTATTAAACTTCCTTTACAGTTGTAATAGAGGAAAAGATTCCATTGTAGTATCTTGAGTTGTTATTTTCTTATGTAATTTCTTTTTACTTCCTTTTATACTTACGGTCTTAGTTTAATGTACTTTCACAAATTTTCTTTATTTTGACTTGTTTATTTACAGATAATGTTTCTAAATACTTCAATATATTTCTTTTCATCAAATGTCTCACATTCTTTTTGATATAATATTTTACATGAGTTTAAGTGTAAACAGGACTTGTGCGTGTGGGTATATTTTAATCTGAGATAAGATTATTATCTGTCACTTTCTTTCCTTTTCCGTCTCTTTATATTAAATAATTTGATATCTTTTATAAAAATGTAAAGAAAAATAGGAAAAGAATTATCTGAGTCAAATATTACTTTAACCAATACTTGATGACAAATCCGAATTTCCATGTATAATTTATAATACCGAAATGGAAAATGTCATAAAACAGACGAAGTGGGTGAGCTTGTGAATAGAGATGGTATGGTACGGAACTATTTTGATAATTATATTATGTTTAGAATTATTTATATAATCATTTATAATTATAACTTTAATTTTTTTATTTCTTTAAAACACAATCACTCAAATACTTTTAAAAAAATAAATAAATTATTGAATCTCATTAAATCTTATATTCTTTATTTTTATTATTTTTATTATTCTTGTATTTATACCATAGCTTCTCAACATATGTCAAAGTCGAGTTCCCATTATTAAGCGAAATTTCCGAGTTCCAACCACAAACAGCGTGATGGCTCAGGAAACCAAGACCTTGAACTAAACAACCACTTACAAATTTGCTTCAATTTAAAATAACTGTGGGTTTTTATAATAATAATAATAATAATAATAATAATAATAATAATAATAATTTACAAATCATCAATGCAAACTTATTTCATTTTAAATTTGTCCTCATTAGTCTTTTCAACCCAATTTCGTATTAGTCGTCCATGGAGGTCAATATATATATTTGTTAATTTAATCAAATGATCCAATAACGACTTAATTGGCATGCCCTATACGCAGTAATATTTATTGAACAATGAAGAATTCATTTAAATAATATTGTTGTTTGTTATAATTAAGCATAATGACAATAGTTGGCCTGCTTAAAAAGAAAAGGAGAGAGGAAGGAACGCTGTAACTATAGTGGCGGCACCCATGGTCCTAGAAGAAGCCCTAAAAACCAAAGAGTGTTTGAGAAAAAATAGGAAGTTGTCGTAAAAGAAGAAGATTAAAATAAGAAATAATGGAGGAATGGTTGGCGTAGCATGCGAACGTATGCGAAAACAAAGTTTGCCAACCTCACTAGTTGAAGCTTAAAATAAGTGCCACTTGCCAAGTTGCTGTAGGCCAACTTATATTGTTGTATGGCTCCAATGGAATACTACATGAAATGAGGTAGAAGACGAAATAGAGGGACAAATTATCATTATTATAACAAACTCACAGCTGCCTTCAATTGACCCAAAGAATTTGCAGTGGATGGTTTTAGTTCGCTGCTTGTGGTTTCCACGAACTATCACACTCGGTTTTGTGGTTGGAACTCAGATTTCACCAATAATGATGACAAATCGACTTTGACGGATAACAATCCCTGCTCACACCATTCCTGTTTTACTTTTCTTTATACTTTTATGTACGATATAGTATCAAATTGAATCGATTTTTACAATTTCGTCCTTAAAGAACTGAAGTGCTTGAATTTGTTTTTTAATAAACTATTTTTAATGTATAAAAACTTTTATAGTTAAGAAATAATTTTAAAGTAAGAGTAATTAAAAAAAAGTGTTTTATTATTAAATTATAACATTAATGAGCATTATGAATTTTAATGTGTTAATTTGTTTACTGTTTTAACGACTACAATGACAGTAAAATATAGACTCCAGATAGGAACTGATTGTATAGTAGCATAAATATGATATAACAACCATCTTTCTTATATATATTGTTTTATTTTTTTCCTCTTGTAAAAGAATACACACCTTTTGTACCATTATATATAAAAAAAATCAGATAAATAAAAAGAGAGCTTAGTATAAATTCTGATTTAAATATAAAAATATTATAAGTTATTTAAAATAAATAAATAAAACACGATTTATGACAAGTTAACGAGACAAAATGAATATTTTCTAGTATTTTTAGAATCTTTCAGGAATTTACATTTATGAATAAGCCTTTATAGTATTTCTTTTGATTTTCTCAATTCAGGTTGTCTATGACTATCTTCAAATTTAATGTATTTTATCCTTTTATGTAGGTGGTGAAAAAAAGTAAATTATTTTCTTAATTCTTCAAATTTAGAAATATATTCCTCAACTGACAAACTCTCTTCATTTAACTAACATGTGTTAAAAATCTTACAAGCTATTTAAAATTAAACAAATAATAGTCTCTTGTTTTACCTATACCTTGAATTATATGTCTATAATTTCATCTTTATCATACTTAAAACACTATTAAAATTAAAAGAAAAATCTTAAAATGCATTTTTGTTATGCATAATTTAAATGAATAACACTAAAGCATATAAAAAAAATATTATGAATAATCAACGTCAATTTTTTTTAGAGAGACGAGACTAAAATTAGATATACATTTAAGAATCTTTAGTTAGTGATGTAATTCTTACATGTAAAACAATCTTTACATATATTTAAGATTATTTTGCTTAATTATTGATTCACTCTACATCTATATGCTTCCATATAGCAGAACATTTTTTCTTTATATATTGTTTCTTCTAAACAAACTACTTGAACTTTCTCTTTATTTACCAATGTCTTAAAGGTAACTCCACTTAATTGGTCTTCCGATTTCTCTTTTATTTAAAGTTTGTTTGGATTAGAAAATAAATTTAAGAAAGTGGATTTGAGATGATTTAAGAAAAAAATATGTAGAAAGTTAGGTTGTTTGGATTAAAAGATGGATGGTAAGATTTGAATAGAAAGTTTATAAAAGTCCGTGAATGATATGATGGATGTAATTGATATTTTAATTATTTTAATTAATAAAATTATAAAATTACAAATTTATCTTTATGATTAGAAATAAAATTAGATTAATTTGTTGGATGTAATTAATGAAGTATTATTATTATTATTATTATTATTATTATTATTATTTATTTTTTTTTTAGTGGATAGAATTATAATATTATTAATTACTTTAAAATAAAAATAAATTATTATTAAAATTATTATTTTATAATTTATTATTGATATATTTATTTTATTATTAATAATAATAATTTATTAAAATGTAAGTGAAAACATAAAAAAAATTAGAGATAAGAATCAAACACATTGAAATGTTAAAAGGCACCCACCATTTCAACTGCAAGTAAATACATATAAATAATCGATTATATACTCAAAATTTCACTTATAATAGATTATCACTTTTTACTTAATCGAAGAGCGTTGTCGTCGGCGTAGTAAAATTTGTAGAATCCCGAGGAATGGTTGGTTGCACTTTTGGAAGAAACGAGGCTGACTCGCTCGGTTAGTGGCTGCGTTGGAAGAAGGGTGTCGGTTGGGGAATGGAAGCTTTGCCAAATGATGGTACCATCGGAAGTGAGGAGAAGGAGGTTTCCGTTGTTTCTTAGCTTTAGATGAAGTTGGGAGGAGTTTTGAGTGGCGGTTGACCAGATAACGGTTCCTCCAGCATCCGTCAAAACGAGGTTGCCGTCTTTCCTGAGTGAGAGGAAGGAGCCTTTGCCGTTGACGGGTTCGTCACGGTTGGCCATACACAAAACGGTGCGTTGTTTAGAGCGCGTCAAGCAAACGGAGAAGCAGAAGGCATTTTTCACCAACTTGGAAGAAGCCGGCGGAAAAATGGCCATTGGATGAAAGGAGGGTGTCAGTTTGTTTGTCTACTGAAAGTGAGGAACCTTCTGGAAGTGTATCTGTGACTGCAGATGAAGTTGAGATGAAGAGAAGAAGGAGAAAGAGCTTGATATGCATTGCTCTATAGCATCAAGTGCATGAATTAATAGATACTAACGTTTTACCTGTTTATGTTTATAGACATCTACATTTTTTTCCTTGTTTTTCTTTTTGACTTTATCAAAATAATTGTCGCGGCATCTGATAATATCCAATTGTGTTTACTTTTTAAATTGTTATTATTATTGTTTTATACTTTTAGTTGTTTGGTTGAAATTTTTTTACATGTGCGCAACATGTTAAAAATTGAGAAAAGAAGATTGATGAGTGTACGAAAATATATCTCGATAACTTATTAAAAAAATATATTACTGTTCAGATTTTTATTAAATATATTTAAGTTAACGAAGACAAATTAGAATATTAAAAATAAACCTAAATTGTTACGCTAATTTATTAATATACCTATTTCTAAGCTGTTATACTATTTTATTATTTAATATATCATGTAATATTAACAATATTAATCTAAGTACTGTTATGCATGCATATCAACCCTATCGATTGCATAGCAACGACCACCAACTTACCCAAATTAATAAATGTTCTTAAGCAAACCGCACTTTAAAATATTTCCAGTTTTGGACCTACAGCTCCTACATTTCAAACATTAATCATAACAAACATGTGAGGAAGGGGACCAGTTGATGCTTAACAGAGAAAGAACGTTATTGGGTACACAACAAGGCAAGCACAAATGGATCTTTTCCTAACTCAAAACACTTTGGTTTGAGTTGGAGGTTCGCAGTAAAGAAAAAAGTATTATGATTATATTTTTAATTAGAAATTATAATTGTAAACTGATTTTGAGTGTCGATACATCTGTGTCTGGATTAAAATGAAAATTTATACTTTTATAATGAAATATCTCTTCACAAGAGATAACTTTTTAATGATGAAAATTGATAATAATGGGTTCTAGATATAAAGAAAACATCAAATATCACTATTTTTTTCATTAAAAATTTATAATTATAGAGTGGTTTTGGATGTTAATATGTAAGTATTAAACATAAGAATGATCTAACTTGAAGTCTAGAATAACGGGTTCAATTTAATACGTGTGTCATGTTAAGTTGTACTAAGTTAAATGTTTTCTTTTTATATAATCTATGCGCATTTTATTTAAATAACATCAAATTTAATTATGAATAAATAGTTTATATAACTCGTCATATTTTGTTCACTTCAACACCTTTTTCAATCCCAATGTTAGTTTGGTTAAATTTGTAATATATATATATATATATATATATATATATATATATAATATGAAAGACCAACATTGTATTTAGAGACAGTTGAATGTGAAGCTCATAAATTCGTGTAGTAATATTTAATCATCTAGGATATGTTAGATTATGTACATTTAATCCTAATTTGTTGGGTGATGATATTTTGACACCAGTATTTATCTTTGACATCATTTAATACTAATATATATTATTATTTTATTTATATATTATATTTTATTAATAAAATATAATATCAAATGGAAATATAATATAAACAATGATGTCAAATTAAAATTTTTCTCATATATTATATGGCTTTAAGTTTGATTTTCGTCCAAAGAATACTTTTTGTCTAATAGGCGCACAAATTTTAATATGCTAAAAATAAGAAACATAATTTTTGTCCAATAATGATAAAATTAAAACAATAAGAAACACAATTTTTAATATGCTAAAAGTATAAATAAATTATTTAATTAATCTATATATAATTTTTTATTTAGATAAACGCTGAAATTTGTACTTGAAATAATCTAATTATTTCCATTTAAATATTATTTATTATCTTAGTTATATTAATTATTTTATATTCTGTTAGTGATTTCATCTCTAAGCAAACTATAAATTAAACAAGAGCAGTAAAAAATATCAGAAATTTAAAAAATTGTAGAAATTCCAATGACTACAATAAAATAAGAAAGAACATATTACTTATATCTTGTTTAAGCCTATTAGCCCAAAACACTTAAACCACGAGCCCATAAAATGGAATGGACAAAGATATTTAATAAATGGGCCCATGCTTTCTGCACCATACCAATTATGATATGAACTATACAATTTTTCAAAATTCTCAAAATGACCTTTGCATTTTAATTTGAGGGCAGAAGCATTTGATGGAAGAGATGTTTCTTGGTGGCTGACTCTTGTGCGTGGAGGGTGGCGATGTTCCGACAATGACATCAAAACAAAATAATGATAGTAGAATAATAAGAACAATAAGAAAAAGATTAAACAATCCCTAATGATGTGAACTACATTTGGTCTTTTGTTTAATATTTTATCCAGAAGAAAATAGGTACAGTGAAAAAGTTATTTATTTTGTTATCCAAGCAGTAATTTAACTCGTGAAACGTAGGGATTTATTTTAAAAGCATAATACATTTATTATATAAATTTAGTTTGATAAAAATAAAAAAGTTTAAAGTAATAACAAATAATATGTATAATAAATATAAAAATTTATCATTATATAACTTTGGAATAATAATAATAAATAATGAAGACAATAATAACAATTATAATAATTTTTTTAAGCAAAGTAGCATGTAACTATCATTTTTCAGTTTAAAAAAATCCTTCTTCATTATTCAATGTATCTGTACTTGAGATAATTAAGTTCTATTGAGTTTAGGACTCGTGTTCTCAGAAACAGAATGACATGTTTACACCTTATTGATTTGAGTTTATAAGAGATTGAACAAAACATTTACCTACCAAAAAGTAAATACTACGTGAAAATGATCAAAAGTGAATACTATATGAAAAGGAAAAAAAAAAACATATTAGATGATATGGTAAATTAATTTATGTCAAAATGCTTCCAAAATACCTTAAATTAATTTTTAAAATGTAGATTTAAATTTAAAATATAAGTTATTCAAATTTTTACATATTTTGTTTAACTTTATTTCTCCATTCTATGGTCAGATAATAGATAAGAATGGCCAACATTTCTTCAAAGAATATTTTTTTGTCAATTTCCATCAAAATTTAGGGTACTCTCCGTTGACACTAATCTTAGTATTGTTGAATTTATCAACAAAATATGTAATGAATATTTGTTATCAATGTTAGATATATCATATTTAATTGCTAACTATTTTTTCTTGAAAAAAAAAATCCATCTCTTATTTCATTATTGATATTTTTAGGGTTGTATACAGTTATCACATGCACTGACTCGTTAGATATTGTTAATATTTTCTTGAACGGAGAAGTGAGTACTAATCTGGTATTCATAGAGGTTTTATGCTAAAGATAGATGGATATTTATTCCTTTATGTCAATCAGAAAAATGGTGTTCCTATCATCAGTATGTAATTAGTCATTTATGCTTTTATTTAAATTTTGAACTTGTTTTACTCATCAAGTTTTGTTTGCAGTGGTGTCTTTGGATCATGATAAAAAATTTGTAATGAAGACTATTAAACTTTGAGCTTGTGATTATTGGATTAAGCATTTGCATGAAGATCAACTAAAGAATATATAGGCACATATCGTTAGGAAGTCCATGAGTGAGGAACAAGATGCAAAATGACATGATTAGTGATAATTATAAATTTTTTTGTCTTCTAATGTTGAAGTTTCAAGAGAAGTTGTTAATGTTGTGAATCTCAACCTTCGACAAAGAAGTCTCGTATAATATGAACATTAGAATTGCATGATATATTTGTCAAAGTTGTCAATCAATTTGGACTTGGTAGTATGATTCTTCAACCATTATTTTATTTTTTTCTCTATTCATATAATATCTAGATTGAATGCAGTACATTTATGAGATAAAATCTCCCAGTTTTTGTTTCCTTCTTAATTATTATCTTTTAGATGTTCTGCCAAACAAAATTCTTAGACTCATGAATAGGCAAAATAAAATTATCTATGTTTCTTCCTTAATTAGAAACAATGTTGCTAGTCATTTACATGTTAGTTTTTACCTAAACCCTAAACTTGTTCAAACTAGGTAAATTTTTTTAGTCATAAACCCTCTATTGATTAATGTCAAGATGATTGCAACATTGATTAACAGAAATATATAAATAGCTTCAAGACAACAAAATCTAATGGATAAAAACATGGATAACGACAACATCTACTGGGAACTCTAGATGATGCATGTATTAAGAATCTAAGTGTGAGTCTAAGTCCCACATTGAATAAAAATGAGAAAGTTAAGCAATATATAAGAAAGAAGACCCATAAACCTATTGCCTTGAGGTTTTGTGATGCATATTCCTCCACTCAACTTTTAATCATCTTCCATAATAATTTTTGAAAATCCTTATTTAATCATCTGGAATGATAACTTTAACTAAAATAATGATTACACAACAATCTAGTCATTCTTACATAGTTGTTTAAATCTAAGGAGAAAACTTTTAAACAAAATCTGCATACCATTTTGTTATATAAGGAAACTTTGTCTTTTTCTTTTTCAGCATATAATATAATGACCTTCTCTTCTTTTTTATGTTATTATAGTAATTTATGTTTTGTTAGGATAAAATTGAGGGAGTAAAATTGTATGGATTTGAGAGTGTTTGAATGAGTAGATTAGATTGTTTAAATCAAGGAATACATGATAATATATTTGAAGAAAAAGTTTATTATAGTTTGCAAGTGATATGATAGATATAATTGATAAATTTGTAAGATTATAAATTTGTCCTTTTAGTTAAAATAATTAAAAATAAAAATATGATTATTTTGTTTGTGTGATTGATATTATAGAATTATAAGATTATTAATTACTTTAAAATAAAAATTAAATTATTATTAATAATATTATTAGTTATTATTATTATTTTTTAAGATTAATATTTTATTTTTATAATTATGTTATTATTATTATTTTATAAATTTATTATTATTACGTTATATGATATAATTAATTATATTTATTTTATTAAAATATAAATAAAAAAATAAAAAAAGGCGTTGCAACTCATGCTCGCATACCACTTTTCCACCATCGCTATTTACAAAATTATCAGATGTGATCTTCTTCCACAAATAATAAAAGAGGAGATGGGCATTTACGTAAACTAATGTGTGTCAGGTTGTCTTTATTTATTTATTTTTTTCTTTACAAAAAGGCTGAGACGAGGAAGACGGTTCTCTCGAAAATCGATCATAACATTTTCATACAAATCTGCGGATACAAACTCATCCCACTTTTAAATATATCTTCATGAATAGGATATTAATTGAAACAAGCAGGAACTTAAAAAGAAACAATAGCTTCTTTTAAGTTTTTTAAATATATATATATATATATATTAATTTATACAGTGAACTGTAAAAAGGTTATTATGCTTAGTATATTTTTTTTTATGGAGATTTTAGTAGTTTTTATAGTTTTTTTTTATTTTAAGTTAATATTGTATTATTTTAGTATTTAACTAATAGAGGTAGATATTGGAGTTGGACAATTTAAAATTATACCTTTAAATTTTTTGACTTTCTATTAATTTTTTCCGCTTCTACAATTTAATATAAAATGTATAAGGTTTAAATAAATATTTTATTTCTAAAGTTTTATATTTTAATAAGCTTCTATTGTTAATTTATACAAGGGAAAAATTATGCTTCGATCAAAATTGAACTATTATTTTTTAATTGGATGCTAAGTATACTGGTACTTTTGTTGTATGATTTCTTAATTGATGCTAAGTGTGAAAATTTTAGATTTATATATATATATATATATATATATATATATATATATATATATATATATATATATATATATATATATAATTTGTTAAATATGAGAATCCATCTACATTTATGAAGACAAAACAGTTAACAATGAATGTATAGTTTTATTGTGTGATCATGAAAATCATGTAAATTTCCATTTATATGTTACCATCTGTTATTTGTTTTCTTTTCTATGATTTATTTTTGAATTGTTTTTTAGTATCATTCGAGATCTGTTATACTTTTTAAGTGTAAATATGATATAAGTACTGCCAGCTTCTTCAGCTGTTTGTTAACTTCACAACAACTAAAATGAATTCAGTTTATAAACCTTTTTAACAATTGTATAAGTAACTATTAAATTAAATCAAAACATACGTATGATAATATTTCAGTTTTCTCTAGTAAGTCTGACAAAAATCAACTATATTAATCACATCAAATCTTCTAAAATAATATTTATTGTTTTCTCACATTACAATATTTTATTATTTTCTTGATTTATTCATAAAATATTAACTTTAATTTAATTTGGATGGTCAGCTGTAAAATTCAATTTTTTTTATTACATTATTATTTAAATGTTAGTTGTAATATTTCTTAAATTAACTGATTCCATCGTTACAAATTTTTTTCCTTTTATTTTTTGAATGTACAGTTATTATATTTTTTCTGTTATTTTGTTTCCGAATATAAATATATATCTACAGATTACGTTTATCTATAATTATAATAATACATGACGTGATTTCTCATTTAATTTATATAAGTAATTTGATTTATTCATAAAATATTAATTTTAATTTAATTTGGATGGTCAGCTGTAAAATTCAGTTTTTTTGTTACATTATTATTTAAATGTTAATTGTAATATTTCTTAAATTAACTGATTCCATCGTTACAAATTTTTTTCCTTTTATTTTTTTGAATGTCCAGTTATTATATTTTTTCAGTTATTTTGTTTCCGAATATAAATATATATCTACAGACTACGTTTATCTATAATTATAATAATACATGACGTGATTTCTCATTTAATTTATATAAGTAATTTTTCTATTTCATTTTTAATCATATTTAAAATTTATAGTATAAAATTTATATAAAAATAATATAAAATAGAAAAATAAAGGAAGAAAATCAAAATATTGTGATAAAAAAATAAGAAGAAATTTGCATGTCGATTAAAAAAACAATTGTCTACCTTAGGTTATTTGTATGTAGATTTTATATAATTAATTTTTTATCACAACATAGATTTTTATATTATGAAATAAATAATATACTTAATTATTTTATTTTATATAATAAACAAATTTATATAAAATAAAACTATTACATATTTACTATACATAAAAAAATATTAAAAATGATTAACAACTAATATTAGTTATACAATTATTTACTTAATTATTTATTAAAACATTATTCCTTAAATTAAATATTATTATTATTTTTAGAAAGTATTGTTAATTATTTATATATAAAACTTTTTATATGTATATTTCTTTAATGTTATATACGAGTGTGTGGACTAGAGATGTAATTAAAATGTGGGATCTGGTTTAAAATTTTAAGAATTAATTGTTCGTTACAACTAACCTAATCAATTTCAATTAACACATCTTATATATTTCTTTCTTTCAATTCCTTTCTCCTTCACGCTTTCTTTAACTTTCTTTTCCTTTCTCCTTTAAGCTTTCTTTAACTTTCTTTGTTGTTCACGCTTCCTTTAACTTCCTTTATCGTTTTTTTTTTGTCGTGTTCTCCGTGACAGTTCAGAATCATGGCTCTTAGTGTCCTTGCTATTGATTGTAATTTAGAAGTTCTTGACTTCATCAAGAAAATATGTCATCAGTATAATAGTCAAGGTTAGACATATATATATAATATTTTATTAATAATTATCTTTTAAGATAAAGATTCATTCATGTTGATACTAATTTTTTTAACTTTGTGCGTAGTTATAGCATGTTCTGAATCTATAAATGCAGCGGGTGTTATACAGCGAGGAAAAAAAGATATTGATTTGATACTTATAGAGCTTCATATGCCAATCATAGATGGTTATGAATTCCTACAATTTCTCCACAAAGAACAAATTAATATTCCTCTTATTGGTATGTATATATATTTTAACTGAAGTTTTAAAGTTTTGAACTCTTTTACTGATAAAAGAATAATTTACAGTAATGTCTATGGATAATCGTAGGCCTTCTAAAATGAAGGCTTTTGAACTTGGAGCTTGTGATTATTGGACTAAACCTTTACACGAGTATCAATTTAAGAGTATGTGGACACATGTGTTTGAAGATAAGATGCAGAAAGGTACTCTTAGCATGGAAGATGATGATAAAAAAAGAGGAATATGTGATAATTCTGAATTTGGTTTATCTATGGTTCATAGCAATGACAATTATAGAAATAATAATGTTGATGAATCAGAGAATAGTAATTCATCCTCTACAAGGAAGACTCGTCTAGTATGGTCACCAAAACTGCATGATGCATTTGTCAAAGCTATCGAAGAACTTGGAATTGAAAGTACGATTCTTCAACTATTGATTTATTTTTTCTTTATTCGGTATTTTTTTGCTGGTATTGTAACTTTTCTTGATTATTTTTTTTAGATGCTGTGCCAAAGAAAATTCTTGAAGTCATGAAAATCCCCGGTTTGGAAAGAAGACATGTTGCTAGTCATTTGCAAGTTAGTTTCTATCTATGATATTTTTCTTGGTATATTTTATTATCACTCCACCTTTTCATACTCCACTATCTTTTTTTAGTGTTTATCCATTAGACACCTAATGTAATTTGTTAGCAAGTGATATTGGTTGAATATTAATTAACATTATTGTTAATGTGAATTAAAATTTTGATTGGCAGAAATATAGAAAACAAATACAGCAACAACAACAAAATGAGATGTTATTGGTTTCAGAAAACAAAGAATCATTGTCTGCTGCTATACCCACAGATTTTCCTTCAAAACAAGCTTTGACACATGATAATCCTTTTCGAGACTTTCCTAACACTGTCATTCTCGATAATTTTCCACCGTCCATGGAAGCTCTAAATGCTCTAGATGATACTTCTAAATATAGATTATTGCTTCAAAGAAATAATATGCAGGAGCCAATGATGCATCATAACCAAATTCATTCAATGAACTTTGAGCCATCTTCCAGCATGATTTATGAAAATCCAGCTACTGTCCACCAGAATTTCAACTTTAATATCAACATGGATTAGGTTTTAATATAAACATCTCTTTCTTAAATCGCGCCTTCTCTGAAGAGCCATTTAAAGGTTAGTTTTTACTTAAATTCTGAACTTTAGTTTTTACTTAAATTCTGAACTTGTTGAAAGTATATTATTTTTGGTTGACAGATCCTTTGTTTATTATATATTTTTAGTTCATTAGTACACTCAGTAACTGTTTATTATTTATTAATAGTCACCATACATAAGTTTAGTAAAATATATGTAATTAATATTATTGTTTTTATGAATAATATTTAACATTATTATAAGAGAATATTTTTATCTTCGTCTCACACATTTGGTAACAACAAGAGAACACCAATCTTTCTCCGATAAAACAAGCTTTGAATTTGACACATTCTCACCCCTTGAGTACCTATCCCAATATTGTTATTCCCCAAAATTTTTCAAAGTCCAATGGTTACAACATTTATGTAATATATTATACATTTATATAATATGCTATACATTTGAAGTTTTAATCAACTTTAAATTAAAATTGTTATAGTTTTGATAAATTATATTAGTGTAAAATTATTAATGTAGTAAATGATTCAGTAATACGATTTTTAGTGTGTTAAATTAAAAATCATTACTTTTTTGAAAAGTGTTTTTTTAAAATGATTTATAGTTGAAATCTAAAAACGAACAAAAATCTATAATTAAAAATAATATTTACTATTAAGTGCCAATTGATGTTTTTTAATTATAGTTGGTAAAATAAAGGTGTTTGAGTAATTTATTATTGGGATTATGCAAAATAAAAAATTATAAGATTATACGAAATAATATTATTCGAATTATACAACACAATAATTTAAATTTTTAGATGGATATATACTCTTCAGAAAAAAGATAAAAATATAAAATATTTTACATAAGAATATATTAATGTAATGTGTATAAAAAAAAAACTATAAAATGATGGACAAGCAGTTTTGACTTTAACTTGTGAAAAAAAATTTATTAAAAAAATGTATTGATGAATTTATCATCAAATGAAAAAACATATAGTTAAATGAAAGTTATTATATTGTTATTTAAAAGTTATAAAGATTATGTACAATTAAAAATAAATAATTTGTTATTTATCTAAAATATTTAAATTTTTTTAAATATAAAATTTCTATTTTTTCTATATTTTTTAAATTTTTTATCAGAACATAAAAATTAAAAGTTGACGTGATATAAGAATATCTTTTATTATATCAAATTTTGATTTTAAATAACTTTTTTTTCTTTAAATTTTTAGTTGTCTATTTTTCATGTAACATATATTAGGGTTTATAAAGGGGATACGATTTACATATTTATGTAAAGAGTTGTTGAAAATCTCAATTTTCTCTTTTATTATTGATTAAAACTATGTGATAAAGTCTTTTAATATAATATTTTATTAATTTATTATATCGTTTGGGATATATAGTCTAATTTGATATTTTGACCCAACAAGTTTGAAAATATTACATATTTATTTTAAACTTAAATTGAGACCTAAAATTGACTTCATAACATCAATTAATATAAATGCAAAAGTAATTATATTATAATACTGATGAATAATAAAATTAATATAATAATTAAAATTCATTATCGAAGTCTTTTAATGTGTAATTCAACCACTAAAACAAACTATAACAATAAAACAACCAAAATGAATGCATTATAACTTCAAAATAACTTTTTGTTGAAATATTTGAAACATTGTTTATCAAGATTTTAATCCTCCAAAAATAAAATACTTGCATAACATATAGTCTTATTATTTAAGCTAATAAAAAGAATTATAATAATAAGGAAGAAGTCTAAACAATAAACTTACTTTCACTTTCTCTTTCTCGGACATGAATTGCATGACTTCAAATTTATTACTTTAATGTTATATATGTAAAAATTGTATAAATTGTATTTGTCATCTTAAACTAATTCTTAACTAGTATAAAATGAGTCATTTGTAAATTATTATTTTATTTAACTCAAATGTATTTTTCTCTATTTATTATCAAAATCGAATTTGATTTTTAAAAAATCATGAAAATTACTATTTTGTGCTTTTTATACATATTTTGTTTTATAGGTTCTTAAAAACTTTTTGATACATTATATTTTTAGTAGATATGCATATTGATCATCCATCACATTAGAATTTCTAACTCCTATTTCGTATGATTTGTGAGGTGTAAAAATTAAATGTATAAAATATGATTTATTTTGGAAAGTAATTATGCCCGATTTTGTTGATCATTATTACAAAACAAATTATAATGCATCCAAATGAATCATATATATTATAGGAATTAATATTATATCACCAATATGTTATTCACATTAATGATAGTAAATATTACTGTTTTTTATCCTTAAACATTTATATGCAATCTTGTGTCATTACAGAACCCTTTTCTTAATCAATGTTTCTTAACAATCCCTTTCCATTAATATGACTGAAAAGACACCTTTAGTGTTTTTTTAAGATATTCATTTTGAATATGATATATTGTGAATAAGATGTAGACTAAGTAAAAAATATTACATTTCATAACCAATTTAACCTAAATTTTTTAAATGTAGACCAAAACACAATCACTTCTGGATAGGTTACTTATAATATTTTATTTATGAATTATCAAAATCTTTCACAATAAAAAAAAGAAAAAAAAAGAAAGATAAAAATACATAAATAAACAAAATAAGACTAAATAATTTTACTGTATAAGAGATCATGGATATTAACTGTTGAATTATAAGGTCAAGATCATTAATATGTTCCTATATAATTAAAATAAAATATTTTTATGTAATTATGTATTGAGTTTTTTTTTTTTTCAAATGATTTAGTCATTATATTATACTAGTTATTTTTTTTTTACTAAATAAAATTGTGATAACTGAGACTTTATCTTAATGTTAAGCATACTAAATTCAAACATTTTTTACCATAACACACCATGGAGAGCATATATATATATATATATATATATATATATATATATATATATATATATATATATATATATATATATATTTATTATTATTATTTTTTTACATGTATTTTTTACTTTAGCTATAACTTATCGAGAATTGTTAAACGACCATGTTTCTTGATTTTATGATTTTAAATTTCTTTTCAAAATAATGATGCATATTACATAATTATACTTTTAAATAAAATCAGAATTTTTTCTTAAATTGCAATAAGTTGTTAGTTATTTTTATCATGCAAAATCTTAACTATTCATTATAAATCAAGAGACGTCACTCAAAAAAAGAAACTTGTAATCCTAAATAACAAAGTTTTTCATAAATACAGTAAAATTATTTTCCTTCCATATAATAATAATGTGAAAACTTTATTTTTAATTAATTCTATTTAATCACATGATAAACACAACTGTACATAACGATAAGATCTTAAAACAAAAATACAAGAAAAACTTAAAAAACCGAAATATTAATACTAGTTTATTTTATACTTTATTTTTTTCGCTCGTCCACTTTCAAAGTAATATATATTTTACGTGAAAAATGAAATAAAATATAGACTAAACTATAGAGAAACATATAAGTTATTAAAAACAACAAGTATTTTTGTGTATATTATTCTATTCTTGGCCTCTTATATTACTCTAAGAATTAAGTCACGAAACTAGAAATAGATAAAATATTTAAATTTAAGATAAATAAAATTTACTATAAGTACAACATAATTTTCTTCTAAAAATATTTAAATATTTTTTAAAAAAATTATGTTTTACTGTCCATATTTAATTTAACGACTTTATCATATACCTAAATATTTATAGTCTCCTAACAACAAAAGTTTTTTCCCTAAAAAATCCTTTTGCCGAAAAATAAACATATACTTTGCATATTTTTGTTATTATAATAATGTAGATAATATTTTAAAACACACTTTAATTAAAGGTAATCCATTAAAAAATTTATGTATATAAAAAATAAAATTTATTAATTTGAAATTAATTAAAACTTGTATATATTTACCATTACTCCCAAATCGACAAATTTTTACAAATTAATTAAGAAAATTAACCACCTTCCTGGAAAAATAACTTATAAGATTGTACGTAAATTTGGAGGTCCTATAGATTATTTAATAAAAAAAAGCAGAATTTGAAAATGGCGTTTCCCTGCTATTATTTCTTATTGTTGGTTTTTTCAATTGCACATTCTAATCCTTTTTCTCTCTAAATATATTCTTTGGATGATTAAAAAATAAACTATGAACATGTCAAACGACTTCTTTTTTAATATTATGATTCTCTTAAACATCAATATGTCTCCACCTATTATCTTTTATTTTTGTATTTAAATTAAATTATAATTTGTATACATTCATTAATTAAAGTGTTCGGTATAAATCTAAAATTTAAATTATATCTTAAATATAACATTCAATTACATAAAGTATATATCAACAAATATATTTTAATACGTTTTTTATACAGATGTAAACCAATATAGTGTATAATTCTTGGTAACTTATTTATAAAATTATTTTGTAGTACGACCTCTAAATAGGATATAAATTAATTTTTAAATAAATTCACAGACTATAAAAATACTTAATATTTAAATATAATAAATAAATAAATAACATATGAATCTAATATATTAACAATAACAAAGTATCCTTAATTTTACGTAAATAATCAACGTATTAGATTTAAAATTTGATTTTTTCTTCAACTAAATAGACTTTTATGAAAATTAAGACCTAATTCATTTTGTCAAAAAGTATAGTTTGATTTGAGCTAATGTAGACTAGATTGTAGGTTATAATACTTCAATATATAAAGAGATAAAAACATAAACATCTGTTTAAGAAAATATTGTCACAATAATATAAACATCTGTTTTTCTATATATTAAATCAGTATGTAGAGAAAGTATAATTTTCATTAACTTGAATTCAAATTTGATCAAAATCTGGTTTTCTTTTGTACAAATCCAAGATGAACTTTCAAATCACAATCAATAGCCATTCGATCAATATGAATTTTATAGGTACAATTATTGATTGATTTTATAATAAGTTACTCTTTTATAACTTGATTTTCTAATAAAATAATTTTTAATATTTTTCTCATTTAGAGTGTTCATGCTTTTCTAAACTAAAATTTTTAACTATCAGTTTCCTTATTTCCTCAATTAACTAATTAATCAATTTATCGGTATAATCTTTTGTCCTACATTTATTTATTTATGGAACTAACATTAATGCAATACAAGATTGTGTCAACAAATATATAATAACGTGTGATAAATAAGTGACTATATATATGTAAAAGGGAAAAAAACATATTAGATGATATGGTAAATTAATTTGTGTCATAATGTTTCTAAAATACCTTAAATGATATGAGTTTTATTTTGAAATATAAATTATTCAAATTCTTACATGTTTTGTTTCACTTTTTCTTTTCTATTTTATGGTAAGACATTAGAAAAGGATGACCAACGTTTTTTCTATTGACAATGACAACTAATGTTATTGAATTCATCAAAAATATGTAATAAATATTGTTATCAAAGTTAGATATATCATATTTAATTGTTAACGATTTATTAAGAAAAGATTCGATCTCTTGTTTCGTTAATGACATTTTTAGATGTTGTTAATATCTTTTGAGACAAAAAAGAAGTATTAATTTGGTACTCAAAGAGGTTCATATGTCAAAGATTGATGGATATGAATTTTTATTTGCCAACCAAAAAATGAGTGTTCCTATAATCAGTATGTAACTAGTCATTTATGTTTTTACTTAAATTTTGAACTTTTTTATTGATAAAGTTTTGTTTGGAGTGATGTCTTTGGATCATGATAAAAAATCTGTAACGAATACTACTAAACTTGGAGCTTGTGATTATTGGATCAAGTCTTTTTATGAGGATTGACTCAGTATTATGTGGACACATGTTGCTAGGAAGTTCATGATTGAGAATAAGATGCAAAGTATTGGCAACTTGAAAGAGAATAATCAGAAAGGAATAATTAGTGACAAGTATAAGTTTTATTTTTCTTTTAATGTTGAAGTTGATAATGTTGGTGAATATGAGAATTGTGGTCCACCTTCCACAAAGGAGCCTTGTATAGTATTGACATCAAAACTGCATGTTAGATTTGTCAAAGTTGTCAATCAAATTGGACTTGTTAGTATGATTTTTCAACCATTGATTTATTTTTCTCTATTCATGTGATATATGGCTTAATGTAGTACATTTATGACATATAACTCATTGGTTTATTTCCTTGGTTATTATATTTTAGATGTTGTGTCAAACAAAATTCTTGAACTCATAAATATGCCTGGTTTGACAAGAAACAATATTGCTAGTTATTTGCAAGTTAGCTTTCTTTTATTGAAAGTAGTCACCATGTTGAAGCTTGGTGAAATATAGGTAATTAATATTATTATTTTTTTATGCATAATAATTAACATTTTAACCTTTTAAATTGTCTTCTTTCATGAGATAGTCTATCAATTGTAAATTTATAATTTTAATCCATATTATTTTTGTATAATTGGAACTTAAAAATAAACTGATACTCTTGTGCACTGAAATACTAAAATTGAAATACTAAAATTGTACTGGAAAACTCACTTAGCAATTGGAACTTAAAGAAATAAGATTGGAAACATTTGTAGTAACTGAAATAACCAATTGATTCAATTGGGGTTTAATGGACTATATAATAACACAATTGAAATACTTAGAAATTAGAAAAAAAATGTAATTAAACTTCTTTTTAAAATTATTGTAATTGGTTCTTTGATGTTTATTTTTGGATTATTTTGAATACAAGAAGTTAATTCTGGTCAAGCAAACAAATGGATGTGCCACCATTAATTCTGGTTTTGTTAACACCAATGTTTTATCTCTTTTTGTTTTTAGACAAGTTTTTAAAACATTTAGCAAAATGATAATGACTCGCATAAGAGATATAACAATAATGTGATTGCAATATTGATTTGCATAAATATAGAAATATTTTGAAGACAAAATCTAATGGAGAGAAACATGGATGATGACAACAATTACAATTCATAAAGACTCTAGATGATGTATCAAGACACGGAATATGGTCTCCATATAATAAAGTTTTAGCTAAAAATCAAACTATGATTGAAACAATTTGTTAATGGATGCATTACAACAACAACAAATATATCCTTATTTAATTATCAAGAATAACAAATTTGGCAAGAATATTGATTACACTACACAACAAATCCAAGGTAAAAACTATTAAACAAAGTCTTTCTTTTTTATAAGCATCTAGCATTTTGCTCTATAAAAAAGATTTGTCTTTCTTTTTGTAAGAATCCAATGACCTTCTCTCCTTCTTGTTTTCTTTCTTTTTTTATGTTATATATAGAAATTTAAAGAAAAGCAATAGTTTTTTATTTATATTTTTAAATTTATATAGTGAACCGTAAAAAAGATTGTTCTTTTATGGAGATTTTGGTAGTTTTTCTAGTTTTTTTTAGAAAATATTGTGTTAGTTTAGTATTTAACTAATAGAGATAGATATTGGAGTTGGACAACTTAAAATTATACCTTTAAATTTTTGGACATTTTATTAATTTTTTTGGGCTTTTACAATTTAATATAAAATGTATAAGGCTTAAATAAATATTTTATTATAAGCTTCTATTGTTAATTTATAGATGGGAAAATTTATGCTTTGATTAAAATTTAACTATTATTTTTTAATTAGATGCTAAGTATGCTGGTACTTTTTGTTGTATGATGTCTCAATTGGATGCTAAGTGTGAAATTATATATATATATATATATATATATATATATATATATATATATATATATATATATATATATTGTAATTTGTTAAATATGAAACTCAATCTACATATATGAAGAGAAAAAAGTTAGCGAATACATTTTTATTGTGTGATAATGATATGTTATGTGTTTTCTTTTCCTAAAGAAATGGTGTTCTTAATTTTTTTTATTTCATTAATACTTTAATACTTAGTTTGTGATTTATTTTTATTTTTAATCAAATTTATAAGTAAATATTTATTTTTAAATTTTTTGAATTGTTTTTAACTATCATTCAAAACTGTTTGTTAACCTTCACAACAAATAAAATGATATAAGTATTAGCCAGCTTTTGTTAACTTTCACAACAAATAAAATGTTTGTTAACTTTCACAACAAATAAAATGTTTGTTAACTTTCACAACAAATAAAATGGATTCAGTTTATAAACTTCTTAACAATTGTATAAGTAACTATTAAATCAAAAAATACATATGATAATATTTCAGTTTAATGGATTTAGTTTATAAACTTTTTAACAATTGTATAAATAACTATTAAATCAAATAATGCATATGATAGTATTTCAGTTTTCCCGGACAAAACCATCACGAATCTTCCAAAACAGTGTCCAAGTGAATATTCAAATAGTAATGATTTAATTTAAAGTTTTTTAAATAATATTTAACTAAATATTCAAATATTAATTATTTAATTAAAAAATTAATTTTTTATTCATGATATTTGATAAATATAAAATTAGTTTTAATAATCTTAATAAATTATTATTATTATTATTATTTTATCAATAAAATTGTTCAATTGATATTTTTGTGTGAAATATAGTTAATTATTAATGGAATTAATCCTATAACAAAAAAGTTAATATAAAATTGTTATGTTCATTAGCCTATTTTAGATAAAAATTATCACATTGGGATCCTGTCTTCTTATATATAACTCTATTTCTCCTCTTCATTTATCAAAAGAAACAAAATCTAAACAACTAAAAATAAAAATCATTTTACTTAACTAAAATTGCTCCAACTCTCCATGGCATTACGTTCCAATCCAGACATGTAATTCCTCACTTCCACTCGTATCATATCTTGCATCACCTTCAAGAACTCCGAACCAACCCTCAACTCTTGCCTCCGCTCGCAACTGGGCTCCTCCTTCGACCCATTCCCAGGCCCATTGCTAGCTCCAAGACACGAATTGGATCCAGGCAGGGACAGACTCAATAATGTGGTTGCGGAAGAAGACGCAGTTTCCGCAAGCCGGGTAGAGGACACGAGGTTGCTCCCACCAAGAGGTTGGTAAATAGGGGTCGGAGACGTAGCGGGTAAACTCAAATCGCTCAAATCGGATCCAGATGGGCTATTCGAACCTCTGACAACTCTTTTCAGATGCCGAGGGTCGGAGGGAGGTTCGGTGCATTTCCTCTTTAGTGTGGAATTCCAATGGTTCTTGATGGCGTTGTCGGTGCGGCCGTTGAGGAAGCGAGCGATGGTGGCCCACTTGTTTCCGAACCTGGCGTGCGCCTTCGCGATCGTTTCGTCTTCCTCCGCCGTGAAAGGGCGGTGCTGAACCTCGGGCGACAACTGATTGCACCACCGCAACCGGCACGATTTCCCAGACCGACCCGGAATGGATTTGCTTATGAGGGACCAGTTTCTGGGCCCGTAAGTCTGAACCAACCTCCGCAAGGCTGCGTCTTCTTCCGGACTCCATGACCCTTTTATCCGATCCATGTCCTTCGTCGAAGCCATAGAATTAAAAAAAAAAATCAACTCTAAATTACTATAATAATGAATAAGTACAAAAATTATGGGAAGCGAACAAAGGAGGTTGGCAGAGCGAGGGGAAGGGGATATATAGAGAGAGATGGGAGAAGAAGGAAAAATGCGAAAGTGATAAGGATGAGTTGTGGAACCGGTTACAGCAGTTAGTAGGGGTGTGTTTATCCTGACGAGGTAGTTACTAGCAACAGCTGTCAAACTGACACCTGTCCAATGGGATATTGTGGTTGTTACACGTATGTATGGGTCCCTCGCTCACGCTCTGGGCGCGCCCATTATGACTGCCGTTGAGTCCCCCAACAAATTTTCAAATCAAGCACTCTTATCTCTCACTGTGCCAACCCTACTTTGTGATGCACGTTTTTGGAGGACCAAATCCTAGCCAACTCAACTAACGGATAACTTCCACTTGTTCCTAGATGTTAGGGGCTTTCGAAGGTTTCCCATAACTGTTTGTGACTCTAATAAATACCTAACTTGTTACATGAAAATAAATATGATTGATAAGTACGAATAATTGGTTTTTTTTTCAAATAAGGGCTAAAATTATTAATTTTCTAAGATAAGTTCTTCTATTAATTAAGCTCTTATAGTATTTCTTGGCAGTTTAAGTTTCATAGAAACACGCTTGTCATTATTCTCTACATAAAGCCTTTAAATATAAAATCTTACTGTCATATCCTCTAGACGCTTGTGATCCTTAATTAGAAAGCTATAAATATCATAGAACTAGTTTAATAACAAAACTATATTTACTTCAAATCCACTAAAACTAAATATATACTAACATATTGGCATCATAATATGAATTTAATAGAAAACTAATTTTTCCTATATTAAAGATTACGACAATAATAAACAGTATCTTTTTTTCACGTATTTATCTTCCTATGTGTACCATAATATCTAGTTTTTAGTTTGGTAACTCTAATCATAAGTATTATTCCAATCTATCTTTATAATAATATAATTATCAATAATATATTGAAAAATATCTATCTCAAATAAATATAAAATAAATTATTATAATTTAACTAAAATAAATATATAATCTAGAAAGAATTTGTTGAATAATATAATAAATCTATAACAAGTAGTTAAAATTATATAAGAATTAATTAAGAAAATTGTTAATTTTTTATATTATTTTTTAAACAACTACATTTAAATATTTCATTTGACCTCCAAGTTGTTATTCATAATATTATTCATAATACTTGATAAATATAAAATTAGTTTTAATAATCTTAACAAATTATTATTATTATTATTATTATTATTATTATTATTATTATTATTATTATTATTATTATTATTATTATTATTATTATTATTTCACGAGTGAACGAATGAAGTTATTATGAATTAATTTTTAAATAAAAGTTAATAGGCACATACGGTTTGACCTATTTTTAAATAAAAAAATTATATTTAACTACTTTTATTATCATAATTACTATTTATGATTTTATTATTATATTTAATATTAATATTTAATTTTTATTATTATTTTAAAAAATATTATTAATATTTATTTGTTTTTATTAATATTTTATTATTATTATTATTTTTTGTTTTATTAAATTTATTATTATTTTTGTAATTATTAATATTATTATGGTATGTTATATAATTAAATTATTACTTTTATAAATTTGTTTTGATTATTATTATAATTTTTATTTTATTATTGTTTGTATAATTCCATTAAAAACTAATATTATTAATAAATATTATTATTATATTATATAATTAATTATATGTATTTTATTATTATAAATATTAATATATTAATAATCAAATAAATTATATAAAAATATTAAAATTATTTATTTCTTTAAATCGGCATAAATCTTTGCTTGAAGAAAATAAAATTCACAATAAATTTTTTTTCTTATTTTTCTCTTTAAATAATATTTTTTTATTTTTTTAACATTCCTTTCATTTAATCCGTCTCAATAAATTCACGTTTTGAATCCAAACATACCGTAAAAATAAAAAGAATAACAAGATGAAAATAATAAACTTATCCCAAAATAGAAACCATACTCTTTTATAACTACCAGCATAATAATTTTTAATAATAAAAGTGACATCACAATTTTCACATATAAGCATTATAAATACCTAAACAAAAGCAAAACATCTTGTCCACTATTTCCTTTAAAAATACCGTTAAAGTAACATGACCAGAATATTTTTTTAGGAATTATTTGTTTTCAGAAACTTTTGAGGGAAGAAAAAAGGGTGAAGCGGGAAAAATTAAATTAAATTTCATGAAAAACGTAGAAAAACAAATATAATTAATTCAGTAAAAAATAAAAATTAAGAAAAAAATTATGTTATTTTTTTAAGTTTATATTTTGATTAAATAAATTATTTAATATTTTTATAAGTAAAATAATCACATATAATTTATTTTTATTTATACTATATTATGAACTATTTTTTTAATATTTAGAATTCTATAAATAAATTATAATATGAAAAAATTGTAGAGTCTCAGTAAATTTTAATTATTTTTAATAAAATAAAATTTTAAAAGTAAATTGGTATATGAATATTTATATGTATTAAAATAAAAAAAATTGTTTAATTTTGAAAAATTAAATTTAATGGATAAGATTAATGGACTCCAATTATAGATGTAATGATAACAAATGCGGTTCACAAAATTTATAAGTATTTGAAATATTTAGCTAAACCTAATTGTATTGATTTAGAGCAATGAGACATATGATAGTAAAATATAAAAAAAATTGTTAGTAATCTAAATTAATTAATAATTTTGATGTTAAATTTAATTAATAAAAAAATTGAAAATCGTTGGTGAAGTTCAGATTGGAAAAGAAAATAATAATATTTTAGTTAAATATATATTTATATTTTTTAAAATGATCTACTAATTAAATTATGTAATTCATAAATAAGTATATTTATAATTAAAAAATTATTAAATTATGAAATAATAAAATATATCGAGCACAACTTAACATATGATAATTAACAGCTCATTAATTTCAATTCCTAGCCAAACTTCTTTTAGTTCAAAATACCAGTTAATTATTTTTCTAATAACTATTTAGTAATATCAAGGGAAATATTTTTTTTAATAATTTACATTCCTATTTAATATATTATTGGAAATAACATAACTTTTCCTTTTTTTCTATTATATAATTATTAGTCAGGATTAACGATGAATTATCTTTTAGTTAAAAATATTTAAATTTTGAGATGGAAAAGTAACACATGTATACATCTGTTAAATCATAGCTAGTTAATTCCTGAGTATTTATAAAATTATTTTATTGTTTGCCTTGTCAATTGGTAAGAAAAATAATGAGAAATATTTTCTCTTGCTAATTTTTTCTGACAAACTAGTAAATCTTTTGTAGTGTGCACCATTACTAGATGTTTATTAAATCTTATTGGGTGAGACAACACATCATGTTCTTATAATTTTTTATCACATGTTCTTATAATTCTTATAATTCTTTATCATTTGATCATATTTAATAAAGTAATTATATTTATCACTTTTTTATTTTCTTAAATAAAGAAAGCAGCATATTTTGTTTTACATATGCTCTAAGATACTCTTACGGCATCTTCAGTGTATGACTCATACATAAAGCCATTAGTTTAAAATCTTCATTTTAATAATATATCATTAAATAAGGCTTTATAACTTCTTGTCATTAAAGAAAAAATAAAAATGAAATCTTAAAAATAAAAATATTCTTATATAGCATTAATAAAAAGTGTGATTATATATTAAATAAAAATTTACTCTCTTTTCACATTTTTGTCATATTAAATAACATAAAGTGCGTCTTATAAAATATAATTATACTTTTATTTAGTATTTTTTTTGCTCAAATTAAACAAGGCAAAAGTGGGTCACTGCTCCTATCCCAATTCTTTCAATCTTACTAATTAATGAGCGACATTGACACATTGGAAAAAAATTCCAATATAATTCTGTATTCAAATAATTTACATGTGAACTAGAATTTTTTTTTTCAATCTCTTTGACATCGTTTACATCATAATCATTATATAAATAATATTTTTTTTATAAAACTATTTAATGATATAATTTTTTATTTTAGTCCAAAGCTGAGCTTGAAATGATTAGAGATAATTTTTATAGGAGTCGATCCATACAAAAAATTAACTGAAAGAGATTCATCTATAATTCTTTTTAACATTTAAGTCACTGAAAATATTTTAGGAATATAATAACAAATAAAAGAGTAAAAATATTAACTAAGGACTTCCTAGTTAATCCATATTTATATGTTTTTTTTAGACTTAGTAATTATTATTGATACTAAATAGCAGTTATAAAATTCAATAATAAGACATTTAATGTCTAATTAATCCATAAAATATATTTAATTAATTAAGAGTAAATATTGAATCTAGTACAATTAGTCGGATAGATACATATCTTCTTGAAAATAGAATGACTTTTTTTACATTTGTCAATTTTTTTTATTGACAAAACACAATGTGAGATTGATGGAAATAACTTTGTAACTTCTGAACCAAGCCTACAACGAGATAATATCCATCAACATGTGACTTTTCAAAGGTCATTATATCTCATTTTATTAATATTGTTAGTTTTTTTATCACATCTTTCATATCTATTAATTTTTTTCTTATATTTCTCTTTGACACTCATATTTCGAATTTGGGGTAACAGCAAAACCTCCCCTTCTTAATGCCCCTAACACTGAGATATCACAATGTTACCAGCTCCTACTTGTTAAAGCGACCAGAGCTTGGATCCCTTGGTACTTAAAAAGAATATTGCTAACCTAGTATACTCATTATTACATTCTTGTGTCCGCCAGAATGATGTGTAACGGCATTATCGACGTTTAAGGGACGCATCCAAGACTTAGACGCGGTCGTTTCACGTTTTTGTTTTTTTGGTCGCCTCGGTCGTTTCACATTGTTATTAAATTATTTATATAATGAAATAATATAAATTATTAAATAATAACCAGTGACAGATGAAGTGTGAAGAGGAAGTGGGAAGCATTATAAATATAGCGTTGTAAAGGTAGAGAAAGAGGTGCTCCATCAGAGAACATGCCTTCCTTCCCATTCTCGCTGTTGTTGCTATGCCTCATTCAAGCATGGGCAGTGAGGCCTCAAGCCTACGATAGGAACATATTCATATTAGCGGGTCAAAGCAACATGGCGGGTCGGGGCGGCGTAGTCAACGACACGGCCACGGGGGTCACAACATGGGACGGCGTCGTTCCACCCCAGTCCCGACCAAACCCCTCCATTTGGAAGCTGGACGCGCACCTAACGTGGGTGGAGGCGCGTGAGCCCCTCCACGCGGACATCGATTACAAGAAGACCAACGGGGTGGGCCCAGGAATGGCATTCGCGAACTGGGTGTTGGAAAAACACCCAGAATTCGGTGTAATCGGTCTGGTCCCTTGCGCGATTGGCGGCACCATCATAAGCGAGTGGGAACGAGGAAAAGAGCTTTACAGTGAGATGATAAAGCGTGCGAAGGCATCGCTGCGTGACGGTGGCACCATTCGTGCCTTGCTTTGGTACCAAGGGGAAACCGATACGGTGAATCTTCACGATGCACAATTGTACCAACGAAGACTCCACAAGTTCTTCTCCGATGTTCGTGATGATCTTCAGTTTCCGTTGCTTCCTATTGTCCAGGTTTTCTTTTTCGATTATTTCTTCAAACTGCTTCACATTTTCATTAATTTTGGTAGATTTGGTTTACTTTCGCCTTCTGTTAGTTGATTGCATGCTTTCAAGACAAAGTAGTTGCTGCTGTATGTATTTTTTCATCAACTCATTTAATTCGTAGTGAAGCAACATCCACCAGCGTTTACGTATGTCGGGACAAATAGAAAAAAACTGAACTGGCCTTACATAATATTATACCTTTGGCTACTGATTGGGATAGAGGAATCTTCCTTTTCTAGTTAACTTTGGATACCAACCATATGCTCTATTAGTTTTAAATCTTGGATATCCCATATATAATAGAATCCTTTTAATATATTTTTTATTCTATCACGTATTTTTTTTATCTTCCTTGTTTATAAAAAGTTTTATAAATATTGATGTTTAGTTATAGTTTCTGTGTCTACTGTTATCCTTTTAAATTGTTTAACAACATGGTGAACATTTATTTAGTTAATATATAAGTTTAGAAATCCAGCATTTTCTTGTGTTGAGTAGCTCAAATAATTTGGACTATAAATTGTTAGGCATAAGATTGCTTTAGACATAAGATGGGCATAGGTGAAGCAAGTATACTTAATATGTAGACTTTGGGGTCGTTGTAATGGGAAAATATGGGCATTCTGCATGAATGATGTGGACTTACTCCAACCAATGATGACCAGTCAACTACTCCCATTTACTAACCAAAATTTAGGTCTTTGGGGTTTTGGTCTCTTTTTTTAAAAAAAATAAAATAAAATCTTTAGAAACATTTTTTAATGTCAAACTTATATCTAAATTTTATTTAAAATATATGTTTCAATTGCGTTTAACAGTTGAAAGTTAATCTTATAGACATTAATTCTGGCCATTTTTAAAATAAGCACACACTTGGCTTAATTATTTTAATTTAAAAAGGGTTATGATATATTAAGAATCCGTTGACGAAATTTCCTCACTTAAAGAAAGAATATCCCATTACTATACTAAATAAACGTTATGTTTTTATTGAAACATTATTCCTTAAATAATTCATATCACATTAATTAGTACTATTTTTGTATTTCTTCTCAATTTATTTGTAGTGTTCTTTTTAATTATACTTGACTTTGCTAATATATGGATTATATGGATTACCTTCACCTCTAACTGCTTTACAAACGCATATTGAATTTTTCCTTCATAATTACTTTACACATACAACATAAATTAACTGAAATGTTAAGCTCTATAGTAAAGTGTCTTTGTCTTTGCCATTTTTATATATTGGTTAGCATTTTTTCTTTCTTTTTATAGCAATAATTACATGACATATAGACTCCTTGCTGTTTACAGGAGTTTCACACATATACTTATGCTGTTAGAAACATTAATTCATACGAATTTATAAAACATATTACATCAATGTTTAATTTTATTTAAAAACATTGTGCTATGTATTTGTAAGTAGGTTACTATAAACATTAAAAGAAGTAAAAATATTGTGTGTCCAAATTCAAGAAGCAACATGTCAATGTGATTGTTCTTCCTTTTATGTTTGGTTCAAATTTTGTGTGTCTGATTTTTTAGGTAGCTTTGGCATCTGGATCAGGCCCTTACATAGAGATAGTGAGACAAGCTCAACTGGGCACTGACCTCCTCAACCTGAGGACTGTGGACGCTCATGGTTTGCCTCTTCAGCCCGATGGGCTACACCTCTCGACTCCGGCCCAGGCCCATCTCGGGCAGATTATGGCTGATGCATTCCTTCAGTTCGTACCCTCTACAAACATAAATTACAATCTGACCCCAATTCGTAACGGGGCCATAAGGCTTTATAATTGTGCCTTCTGGGTTTATATGCTCCCCTTAACACTTTTCACAATGATTTACAAATTATTCCTATAGCAGCATTCTTTTATAATTACCATTTTCACCCACTATACTTATAACACAATCGTGTAATTAGACTTCAAAGTCTGCAAGAAAATTTGAGCAGTGTATGAATCATTTAAATTCAAATTTAAGTATGTGTTCTTACTTTACTCTAAAAAATTCCCCTTAGTATTATGGTCAATCATCTATCGTAACCCAATTAATATATAATCTCCGTATTGCAACATGCATAATATCAAATATTTAGATATGGAGCATTGAATCCATTGGTGTTTGTGAGGAGATAAACTATTTATATTTTTGTATTTCCGTGTCTTAATTTGTGTGAGATCTTAATAAGACAACTACGAAATCTTTTATTATGTTAAAATAAAATGTTCACAAAATCTTACACACCAACCTATAAAAATTGAAAGGCAATGAAAGAAATAATTTTGTTATTGATTGAATTATTATGCGTTGTTATGCAGACTAATGGTTACTTGAGTAAATCTTATTTACAAATTCAAAAACACATGACTATAATTTCAGAATAGTAAAGTTTGGATTAGTGTAACGATATAGTTGAACCAATTCCCTTCATGTTTAAACTCAACTATCCTCAATCTCTACATTGAGCATTTCCACAAAGTTTTACTTATTTGTATGTTAAGATTTCAATTCAAAGTATACTAAAAAGTCCAATACATCAAATTTATAAATATAAAAAAAAAAAAAACAAGCTAATACTTATTAAAGATACCATCAAACCCTTTGATCAACTCAAAACTTAAAATGTAAATAAGAAAATATACCCACTAATCCACTCATAAAATAAGAAAAACATTAAACATTTAATCTTCTAAACTGTTGTGTATCTGCCTTTATGACGAGAAAGATGAAGGAGAAGTAATATTGTAATCTTAAAATAAGATAACAAATGTAGAACAAATAATAATATATTTTTAACTTTAGCTAATAAAATAAAAGACTTTTTTTCTTCTCTATTTGATACCTTTTGTATAATAAGATAACAATTTTGTCTTTCTTTTCGTTTCAAGTCTAATTTAACTCATTATAGATTAATATTATCTCAATCCCAATTCAAAACTCAATATTAACAATCTATATTGAGTCTATTCACACCTCCTATTTATAAACTCATATATCATATATTAAATGATAAGTTACAAAAGCAATAGATTACACATGGCAACTCTTGGTCCTTAAAGCAATTACCAAAAGCATGTCTGAATTGGATTATGAATTAGAGCCAACTCATGAGCTATGGAGATGGAATGGTAAAGGTTGTCATACGAATATTAATATTTCATTGAGATAAAATATGAAAATTTATCCTATATTATGTTGTGTACCATATTTAGAAAACGAGTAATGGAGGCTTATTTAAATTAAGTGAATTAGATTGATATGAAAAATTGTAGTATATGGGGCAGTTGAGTGCTGATCAAAGAAGAAGAAATCCCTAGTGACTCTTAATCGATAACTATAAAAGGGAAAAGTATGCAAACACCAACACGTCGTCAACGGTCCAAGGTATTATATATTCATTCATTTTGAATTTGAAACTAAATTTCAAGAATTATTTGAGATCAAATATAGACAGCTGGACAAAATACATGTCCAGCATGAATCAGTATTAACAAAAACAATTGTGAGCAGCACCCAAGTTTGGCTATAGACGTTATGAAATCAGGATAAACATCACATTTTCTTATCTTTATTTTATTTTATAAAATTATTTTAAGTAAATACTAAATTTGAACATTATCTTTTAAGTGAAGATAATGCCGCTGCAAATTTATAATCTCACTGGAGTTTTAGCTTAGCTAGAGAGTTGATCGGCTGAACTAATCAAATATTAAATAATTCAACATTTGAGATAAACGTTAAACCTATACAATTTAATTCTATTTGGTTTAAAAACCAATTTTTTGATTCTATTATATAATATATATATATATAAAGAATATAACTTCATTTCAGTTAAAAAAAATGATTATTACAATTCACTATTAAATATACTTCAATAATAAGAATATTGATATTCTTATGTTATTTTTTTATGAACAAATAAGTAATTGATGGAACCCAATAAAAATAGTTAAAGCAGTAAAATTTATTGAGAGTCTTCTGATAAAAGTACTGGTCAAAGAATTAAATAACATTTGTTTAAACAATAGGGGACGACACTAACAATTATGGAGAATGCATTAATATGTAACAATAATATTTTTTTTAATTCTTGAATTAGTGCCCTGAGAGTTGGTTAATATCTGCCTGATTAATTATTTTAAGAATTACAATTTATCTAAAACTATACATATAATTAAATGAAATATTTAATAACAATATAAGCATTAATGCGCGCGCCCCCCCCCCCCCCCCCCC
>Ga0209700_101972_pt1 | contig 42500 bp, 39 predicted proteins | sample SiratroredBW_FD_187528 | JGI IMG/M metagenome (GOLD analysis project Ga0209700, IMG submission 187528) | Root nodule microbial communities of legume samples collected from California, USA - Siratro red BW (SPAdes) (version 2) | ecosystem: Host-associated > Plants > Roots > Nodule | place: USA... | reverse complement strand
TTTTTTTTTTTTTTTTAAAAAAAAAAAAAAACTCTTCTTGGAACAAATTGGTTAAGTTGGCTAAAGGGAAGCTTTTTTGCCAAAGCTTTTCATGACATCTTTTTTTTCTTAAATTTATTTTCTAAAAAACGTAACTTTACATTTCTATTTGGTTTAGTAATATTTTTCATACGAGACCCTAAAATACTAATTATTTCTTCTTGAATCTGGTCGCTTTTTTATTTTGAAAAATTTTTCTCTACCAGTATTGATCTTCCTATCTACGCCCTATCTCCATCCTTTGTGTCACGATTATTTAGTTTTCTTTTTTATCTCTTAGATGTTGGTGCTTCTAGTTTCTCTTTTATGGATTTTCTAATCCCCTAAGACTTCTTCGGCAATGATGGGGATACAAGGTAGTGATGACAGAGGACTTGTTATCATAGTTAAAAATAGAAAGAGTGCTATGTAGAAAAAAAAATGTTATTTTCTTAAATTCGACCCTTGTATGGGTAAAAAATGGAAGGCTGTAATGTAAAGAAAAATTGTTATTTGTTATTTTGGTTTTAAAGGGGTTTATATAATAATCTTGTATATGTCGCTGGAAGATATATATAGAGTTGTAATTTTATTTGTTCCTCTTCAGCCTTCATTATTTAGAGTAAATGTTTGTGTATGAGATATTGAATTGTTTCTAACAATTTGGTAAGTAATGATAATGATTATAAAAGAACTCGAAACACACATGAATATCATAGCGAAGACAAAGATGGATTCTTAAGAATTAACATAAAAGACTTTGGAAGCTTTGCATAAATTATCAAGGGCTTAGTTTCCTACATAACAACTTTAAATGTTGGTCGATAATTATGTTAACGAATGAAGCAAATAAACCTATATAATCAAAATGCAGAAATCGAGAGGAAAGTCAAAGTTTCTTTTGTCCACTAACTTTAGCAGAGAAAGTTTTGTTGTCCACTCGCTTTATCAGAGAAAGTTCTAGCTATTATTCATCGCCTTAGTGTTGGTTAAGGAGAAAGAGTGTTCATGGAGATGATAAAAAAAAGCTTTAGAAAACTTAATCCCTCGCTGTTAATAATAAATTTTCAATACCCTTAATTAAAGACCTCTTGGATGAATTATGTAAAATTCCAAATTTTGTAACACTTTCAAATATAATGATAATATAATATTTAGATAAATATATCATCCAATGCATTATTAGATGCTTAGTAGACGATGTGCTCCATGAATATGGAATCAAAGCAATGATCTTCTATAATGGGTTTCGACAAAGTTTAATGTTTTTGGAAATATAAAACATTAAGAAAACTCTCTATTACACCAGTTCATTTATCGTCTAACATCTGATCATCTCTATATTGTCTAACTATCACAAGATTGGATTCATATGGTCTGTGATATATATTATGTAGATCTTCTGGTCTATTATACATATTTTGTAGATCGTTCAAAAAAGCAAATCTAAAATCGTTTATGAAATAAGTCCAGAAGGTATCGTTTGATGAATGTTATCATCCATCACTCTTCGTCTAATGAAGTCGTTTAATAAAGCCTTATAGTATGATCATGTTCCATAAGATTCATCTAGTATGACATTTTAAATTGTCTATCATGTTTTAGATTGTCTAACATGCTCTTTAAAACATCCAGATAAGTCTAACTTTATTCTCTGTTGAGTTATTTCATTAAGATAATTTCCAAGACAAAAGATTCACAAAGATATATCAAAATGGAACCAAAATCGTAAAGAACGAGCTATATTGTCTTTAATTAAAAGATTCAATGTAATATACAGTAACTTAAATGAGAGTTTAAGAAAACTTTTAGAACTAGAGTCGACTAAACCACTATTATGATTGTGTTTCTTCAAAATTTATTAAATGATGCAGGAAACGAGATCTCTTATACTAAATGCAAAAGACGGAAAATAATAAGTAATAATACATGATCAGGGTAAAATGGATATAAACAGATATAAAGGAAAGTAAATATTTTCGAGCAGTTAATACTTAGATAAGTTTGGATAAAGACCTCATCATTTACTATTGCTCATCAAAGTGTTACTACTGTACTTATATCTTCATAGAATGACATAACAAAAATTCTAGAAATTAACTAAATTAAAACTAGAAGTAATGATTACAAAATTCCCTTTGTTCCCTATAAATAGAGGACATGAGTTAAACCATCTTTACAAGAAATACAATGAGAGAAAGGTGAGGTTTTTATATCCCTTGTCACACTTTCTCCTTCCTTTTAACAGGTGATCGTATCTATAGATGTCTACAAAGAACCAAACACTTATGAGTATTCCTTGAAACATGATATATGGATAAAAGCCATGAATATAGAAATCACAACTCTTCAACAAAACAACACATGGACCGTTACCTTTTTACTTGTAGATAAAACTAATACCGATCATCGCGGTTAAAAATGAACCGCAATTAAAAACAATGCGGTGGCATTTTTGAAATTAAGTAAGACTATACCAGCGCGGTTGACGCAAGAACCGCGATAATAAGCCACAAATAATTTATTGTTGAAAACTACATGGAGATACAAACGCAGTTCTTGAAACAACTGCGTTTGTATCTTCAAAACAATTTTTAAATTATTTTGTAGGAAGATACAAAGGCGGTTGTTAGTGGCAATCGCGTTCGTATCCTACATACAAATGCAGTTGCCACTGACAACCGCGTTTGAATCTCTTCTTTTAGGGCACAAAAACTCTTCCCCCCTCGCGTGCCCTCTGTTTCTTCGCTTTCCTTTGCTGCTGCTTCTTCTTCCTCCCTTTGTTGCTGCTACTGCTGCTGTTGCTTTGCTGCCCTTTGTTTCAGTGCATTGTCTTCCTCTTTCTCTTCCTCGCAGTGCCTCTCCTCCTCCCTCGCCATTCGACCAACCTCTCTCTCGTCTCTCTCTCCGTGGTTTTGCTTCTGCGGCTACCACCACCACGTGGAGGTTCTTTTGCAGCCGCCACCTCCACCACTCAGACCCCCTGCACCACGTCTCTCTCTCTTTGACATTTTCTTCTTCTACCGCCGCAACGTCCACTACCACAAGATCTATAGAAGGAGCCAACTTTCTTGCCATCGGAAAGCTCCTCAATCTCAGTGAACAACAGCTCGTAGACTTGAACCCGGGTCTCTCAGGTGAGAGCTGAGTATCCTAACCAGCTAGACTACAATGGATTGATGAGAATGTTGGAATAACATATTATTTATATTTTAAAAAAAAAACTGGCACATACCAGCGCGGTTGTAGAGGGAACCGCGCTGGTATGGCACATACAAACGTGGTTGTTAATAAACAATCGCGTTTGTATGTGCCACTGTGCCATTTTTCAACGCGGTTTCTGAAGAACCACGGTGGTATGTTATACTTTCCGTCGCGGTTGTACAACTGCGTTTGTATCTTCAGTACTTTTTATCGCGGTTGAATCAATCGCGCTTGTAAGCCTTATACAACCGCGATTAAATGTCATTTTTCTACTAGTGCGACTACAAGTAGGTCTATAAAGTGAAGTATAATGACAATGGATCTATTTATAGATACAAGGCTTATCTTGTTTCAAAATGATACACAATAGAAGAAATAGATTTCATTGATATTTTTTCTCTGGTTGCAAAGTTGACAATTGTCTGACTTCTTTATCCTTGGTTGCAATACAAATTGACATTTAAAATAGCTTGATGTTAGCAATGTCTTTCTTCAGGGATCTACATGAGGAAGTCTACATGAAGGTTCCACCAGATATGAACCACATAAAGAAATACCAGGTATGTTACCTACAAAAATCTCTTTATGGTCTTAAACAAGCTAGCCACTAATGGCATGCTAAACTCCCTAGTCCTTTTTTTTCACATGGCTTCAAACTAGATTCTATATATAACTCATTATTTTTAAAGTTCACTAATTCCAACACAACAACTTTACTTATATATATTGATGAAATTATTCTTGTTGGAGAACCAACATCACTACAATGCTTGATGAAGCTTTCAAAGTAAAGATTTTTTATGGTCTAACATATTTCTTCAGGCTTGAAATAGCTAAGACCAATAGAAGAATTCATTTATGTCAACAAAAATATACCTTAGATCTTCTTAAAGACACTGACATGCTTGGTTCTGCACCTTTTTTAGCACCCATAAACTTCTCCAATCACATTTCTTCCACCATGGCAAACCTCTTCCTAATCCTTCTTTTTAGTGAAGACTTATTGGAAGACTAATCTACATTACAAATACACAACCAAATATTACTTATGTCATTCTTCATCTTAGCCAATTTGTTGCTACCCTGACCACAACACATCATCAAGCTTCTGTTTGGATTTTAAGATGTCTCAAATAAACACATAGAAAATGTCTTTTCCTTATGACACACAATAATATTCAATTCAATGCCTTCAGTGATTCTGATTGAGTTGGATCTTCTAATTCTCTTTGTTTTGTCATTGTTATACCGTCTACCTTGGTTATTATCCTACATAAACATTGTATTATTTCTAGAAGCCCTTTAGAAGCATAATATAGAACAATTTTATCTATAACATGTGAATTACAATGGCTTACTTATCTTTTAAAAGATCTTTGTGTTCCTCATACTCAACTTGCTATTCTCTATTGTGATAATCAATCACCCTTACATATTGCCTCCAATCAAGTTTTTCATAAGCACATCAAACATATTGAAATCAATTGTCACATTGTTAAGGAAAAAGTTCATCAAGTATGCTCCAATTTGCAATAGACAGATATTCTAACCAAAGCATTACCACCATCCATATTTCACATGTTGTGTTCCAAGTTGGGAATGCTTAACATATACTCCAAGCTTAAGGGGGCTATTAAAAACTTACAATATTTATTTCTTCTAGTGGCTTTATTTGATGAGTCAAACATTGTTTCATCTGATGAATTTGCCTAATGAGTCAAATTTTATTTCATTTGTGCTTGTTGTTCTTTCTTTATGTTTTTGTGTTTGTTTTTAAGTTTGCTCTTTCCTTCTTGTATATAATCCATGAATCATCTCCTTTTGTAGAAACAAGATATTGATAAATCATATATTTTACTTAGTTTTCTCTTATTCATGTCTTTACTCGTTTATCTATTTTCTTCTTTGCATCTACTTTCTTTCATCATAAATTCTGAAATTCTATCTTATTGAAATAAATCTAAGAAAAACAAAAACCTTAACCACTACTAGCCTCCCTTCACTTCATTCATGCAGAAGTTATCATTCATTTATCCTCACACTCAAATTAAATACTAATTACTAAACAACAAGACATTCATACATACAACCTCCAACTCAAGAAACTATTATCAATCTTGGAAACCTGCCTATTCCTCTAAGAAAATTATCAAGAAATTCAAGTTAACCTTCTTATCTTAAAGATTATGATTGCAAGTCAACATTACTTACCATATTCAAGAGCACTTACCTATCACAAATTCTTATAGGCATTCCATATGTCAATTTACTTCAACATATGAAGCAAAATTTTATCACTAAGCAGTCAAGTTTCCCAAATGGAGACTTGCCATTGGACTTGGAATCAAAGTTCCATAGGATAACTTAAGTTGGACTCTCATCATGTTACTGAAACTCACCACACTACCAAAAAGGAAAGAGATACATTGGTTTAAAATGGATATAATGGTCAAATACATCAAGGATGGAAGTGTATATAGGTTGAATGCCAAATTAGTAGCTAAAGGTTACACACAACAACCTAACATTGATTTCAAAAACACTTTCACACATGTAGGACTCTTCTAACAGTAGTAGCCTAAAAATTGGCATATAATGTGTGACATCAACAATGCCTTCTTAAATAATACATTGATGAAGAAATCTATATGACTCCCTACTGAGATATGTACAACCAACACAAATCTAGTATGAGGATTACAAAAATCTATATATGGTATTTAGAAATCGGTTTGAAACAATTTCACAGTCATTAAGATTTCATGGTTTTAGCCAATCTTTTCATTTTTGGTACTAGAACAAATTTTGTCATTTTACTTGTGTATGTAGATGATATAATTGTAGCAAGTCCAAATAAAATCATAATTACAGAGACTATGCACCTCTTATAAAGATTGTTCAAATTGAAGGTGCTAGGTGATTTACAATACCCTTTAAGGCTTGAGATAAAAAGAAATAAGTAAGACAATTGCCCCTTGTTAGAGGAAAAAAGTCTTGCAACTTTTAGATGATGCAGGTGTTCTGGCTAGCAAACTGACAACTTTGTCAATAGATCCGCATATGAAATTGGTTGCAAATGCTGGAGACACATTACTAGATCATCAATGTACAGAAGATTAATAGGTAGTGTGTTATTTAAGATTGAGAACATCTCGATCAACTAAGAAAAGCCGAAGTCATTTCCAACAACTGACACATATTTTGGCAAAGTAAACCTAATTATCGTTAAGTTAGGTGGACAAGCACTGCAATCCCGACACATTCAAGTGACATGTGCCCCCTAATATAATTGAGAACAATTAAGCAGTCGCATTATGTCTAAACACACCTTTAAACTGCAATTAGGACACACTTTGACCTTGCGTAGAGTTCCATACATGTATAGGTTTATAAAAACTAGTATAAATAGGGAGGTACCCTAGATAAAAACACTTTTCAATTAATCATTATAATTGTCTACTTTTGAGCACCAAAATTAAATTGACTTGAGTGTCGGATTGGTTACAGATATCCTACCCCAAGATCTAGATTTAAATCGAGACCATAGCAGATCGAGACTGAAATAAAGACTGAAACTGAGACTCAAAATAACATAAAGATTAGGATCAACTAAGTGATAGGAGTTCAAATTAGTGGTACTATAAAGTCATTTCAATCTTGTAAGAACATGTAGACTATACTACTTAACTATATCTATATTTAACATTTTATTCTTTGTCCATAAATTGAGTCAATACATACAAAGTCCAAAAACTTCTCATTTAAATGTTTTACATTGTTTGCTTAGATATCTCAAAAGCTTAAGATAGGGACTCTTATTTCAAAGTAGAATTAGCTTCAATATGATATGACAACATATTCTAATGTGGATACGGTTAGTTATTTTGACTCAAGAAGATCTACAAGAGGGTATGCAATCTTCTTAGGTGATGCTTTAATTTTATGAAGATCTAAACTATAACCTAATGTATTGGCTACAAAGATTATTAATGCACTTAAGTTACGTTTCTTATAACTATGCTACTTTATGGAAACATCTCCAGTGTGTGTTTATCTATCATTCTTAGTTTTCATTAAAGGTCCAAATATATAAATGTAGACTATTATGAGTGAACAATAAATTTATTAAACTTATTCATATTAAAATTAAAAATCAATTGACTGATATATTTAAATAAATTTTATAACAAGTTTCTTCTTTTAATAAGTTAAAAACAATTTGACTTTTATTAACATATTTCTTCAAAACTTGAAAGGGTGTTAACTTGATAATCCTTTATTAGCTTTGTGTTTAGATTACTTTTTACTTTTTATTTTTATATCAGTGTTTCAATTACCTGTCGAGGAGTAATATATTTTCTTTTCTCCCTTACACATTAATAACTTTAAAATAGTACAAAGACTACAACATCTAAAATTATATAAAAAAAAAAACTAATTACAACAAAGTCTTACTAATCTAAACATATTCACTATATTGATACATCATTAAATTCAGGTACAACCACATCATCAAAATAATAAAGGCTTACCAATCTTATAGATTCCAAAGCTTCTCGTTATCCCATTATAAATAGACTAATACCAATCTATTGCAACTTTTAGTGATCTAAAGTCATTGACAATGATAAGGACATAATTTAAGGACAATACAGTTGAGAGGGTGACATTTAATCACCTGAAAGATATGTATGCATATAACGTAATTCCATTACATACAAAAATAAAAAATAAATTAGTTGAGAAGATAGCATGTTGAGTGAATTACTCATAACTCCGTTTGTTGTTCCCACATTTTAACGGGAACTACAAAAAGGTTAGTTATATTATGTTTGTTAGATATTAGAAAAATATATGTTTAATAAAAATAAATTGAAAAGGTGAAAATAGATAAAAAAATATAAAATAAAAATTATAAGTGTTTATTTTTTTAAAGAGAAAATGAATTAATAGAAATAGATAAAATACTCTATAATTTACTAAAATTATATTTTTCTTTTTTTCTTCCTCAATTCATTTTAAGATGGTGATTTATGGTTATATCATATGTATATAAATAAATTATTTGAATAAGAATAAGAAAAAAAATAAATTATTATATAATCTTATACTAGAACATAATAACATCAATTAGTTTAAATTTTTTTTATATAATTAAAACTGTAGAGTAAAATATTTTCATACTTCTCCTTGAACAAAATTTAAATGACAGATTGAAACCTTATTTCTTTAATTTCTTGTTGGAAACCATATTATTTTTAGAAAACACACAATTCTAGAAACAAATTTATCTGTCTTGTTTTAATAGAAATTAAAGAAGAAAAGGAGATGTGAAGAGAAATCCAAGAATTTAAAAGGAAAATCAGAAAAGGATGAAAGCCAAACCGACAATAACTGGAATTTGACATAACAACCGACGCTGCTGAACCAATTATAGAAGTTGGTGAATAAATGGTTTTGTACAGAAGAAATTCATTAAGTTGTGGGTTTGCTAATTTGTTTTGTTTTTGGCAATCAGTGGAGTATGTGGCACATTGGATCGTTCCCTTACGAAATACGTGTTGGCATCAAATGTTTGATCTTGTACTTGTTGTACAAAACGATGACACATGTTTGTTACATTAAATGGAATTCAGCTTCCAACCAACACTAGCAATAAGGTGACAAAGACTTTTTTTTTTTTTTATTTCATATTCTCGAAATCGACATATTTTTACAGTATTACTTTTTTATACATAATAATTTTTTTTCATTTTTAAAATATTGTTTACTTAATTTTATTTTTTTCAACTGTACTCTTACTATTATTAAATAAACTAATTCTTTTAAACATTATCAATCTAATACATTCTTCATTTCAGAAAGTTAATTGAAGAAATTATATTTAAATTACTTTTACTTTTGACTTTTAGTGACATTGGACATATCAAATTAATATTTAAGATTTAAGGTATCGTAGGTGTAAAAATATAGTAAGAACTATTTAAATATTTGTAAGATTAGTATATGTATATCGATTCAAACACTCTTTCGTACTTTCTATTTAATTAATTATTTTATATTAATTAAAAATAATTATTAAATATTTAAGTTAAAAATTAAAGGAATGAGAATTTATCTTTAAAATCACCTTTTTATTCTCATAATAGTATTAATATTTTGATTTTAAATATGTCGAGACATTGTCAGAATCAATTACTAATCTAAAATATTGTTCATTTTGATGTGTAGAACTTCATCGTGATTTTATTTTTAAAAGTTATATTTAAAAGATAATTATAATTTAAAAAAAACTATAAATTTAAAATTAAAAAAAAAAGTAATATCTTCTACATTACAAATAAACTCTGTTTAGAAGAACTGAAAAATAATCTAAAAACTTAAACAAATCTATTATGCATACTAACGTGCCTTTTATTGTGAGAAACTAGTTGGATGAAGACTATTTTTTGTGGATGAGTTGTTCTTTTTTTCTTTTAATTAACAGATGTTTGAGATTTTTATTCAAAATAAATTGTATTTTCACTGACAACTTATTGAAATTGAACTCTAGATTTTTTTTTTCTTTTTAAGTTAAAACAGCTGAGTCAATGTTGCTTTTGATAGTATGAGATCCTTGATGGTATCTACGTGTGAATTTCGGTCGTTATAACTGAAAAACTTTTACTTTGTATTTATTTATTTTGTCGCTACAGATTTTCTTTTCCACCGTCGGTTATGTAGGTGGTGTATTAATTGCAATGAAGGTACTAGAAACTTGAAATTCTGCTGAAAAAAGGTCTCATGATTGAAATTCGGCTGAAAAAAAATCTCATGATTCTTACAAGAAATTCTTAGTTTTAGGCATTTCTCTCGATGTTATAACTTCAGTAACATTCGAAATTACTTGAGACTTTATTAACTCTAATTAAATATTGACAACTTTTGTTCAATTTAATAAAAAACCATTAACTCTTTTTCATTTCTTACAGTTTTTTTTTCTTTCCCTCTTTGAGATAGATAAAATAAAAAATAATAACATTTGACATCACATACATCGAAATAAAAATTGTTAAAATGTAGTTTTAGTTAATTCTTTTATATAATCCCGAATGATTGTGCATGTCACTTTTCATAAAATCTTTACTTAGATTATTAAAAGAACCCAACTTTTTATACGCTATAATTCAAATTTTGAATTTAAACACATGTAATAATTAGAATTAAAAATTAAAAATAGACTTAATATGTGAATTAGCAAGTTTCAATTTAAGTAGATGTAAATTTTTCTTCATTTATATAACATTTGAATTCATATTCTTTTTTTATTAAAATAGAAAAATGAATGGATTTTATTTTTATTCTTATAAATTCAAATTATTGTCTAATATTTCTTTTAGAGATAATATATTTTTTTTAATAAAAATTCTACATACTATCACTATATCATATAACATTAGTGGGTGATCATCATTTAATAGAAAAACAGTTAACAATTAGGGTCACATAATCCACTTCACTTCTTCTCCCTTTGGTTCTTCTATATAAACCCCATACCCTGCAACCCTTGCACTCACCAACTCAAGAAACAACTCAATCAATTCCTCCCAAAGCCTAAACCAAATCCCATTTCTTCAATTCGCCACTCTTTGAGTTGTTTCCATGGCCAGCCTCAAGAATGCGTGCTTCGTTGCCGTGCTGTGCTTGGTGCTGCTGACGGCACCCACGGCACATGCCATCACGTGCGGCCAGGTCACAAGTTCCCTCACTCCATGCCTCGCTTTCCTCACCAAGGGTGGGATGGTGCCGCCGTCGTGCTGCGTCGGAGTCAGGTCCCTCAACGCCGCCGCAAAGACCACCCCTGACCGCCAGGCGGTTTGCAACTGCCTGAAATCCGCCGCCGCCGGCATCTCCGGATTCAATGCTAACAACGCAGCCATTCTCCCCGGCAAGTGTGGCGTCAACATCCCCTACAAGATCAGTCCCTCCACCAACTGCGCTACGTAAGAAAAAAAAAAAAAAAGAACGTTCAAATTTTTTTTACTTAGTTTTCTAAATTTTTATTCTATAAATTAAAATTAGTTTACAAATAAGTAATTATATTTTTTTAGTGTTTTATTTTTCAAACAAACACCTGGTACATTTAGTTGAATCTTAACTATATTTTTTAGTAAACTGAGAAAGAATCAACTGTAAAAAGTAGTTGGTAGTTAAAAGTACGTTGATCTCAAACAATACAATGATTTTTTCATGTTACACTATATCTAATCATAGAAAGAATGAAAGGGAATAAGAGAAAATAAATTTAGTTTTGGGTTTGATTTTTAAGTAACTGTAAGTAGAAGTATTTTTAAAATATTATTGCATAAAAATTGTAAAAATGTTTTTTAACCTTTTTTTTTTCATTTTCAATGATTTATAGATAATATAACACAAAACTAAAGTAAATAAGACAAAATTTAAATTTTTGAGATGCAAAGGGGAATTTGAAAGAAAACTATAAAACATGTTTGATAGTTTTGAATGAACAATATATTTTTCATTCTAGTAGATATAACTTTACTTTCTTTTCTTTCTGTTATTTGTCTTATTTTTTTTTTTTTCAATCTAATCTTACAACATAAGAAGACAAATGCAATAAATGAGGAAATAGATGTATGGTTATGTAATTATTCAATTTAACGTTTTATGAAAGCTTTGTGTGTGAAAAGTGAGATTAACTCATCACTATGCAAACTACATTAATGTGAAACAAAGTTATATATTTTGATTTGAGATTCATTATGATGATTTATTTTTTGGTTACCTTTGCAGTATCAAGTTTTGAAGAGCAGTCACAGAAGCTGGCAGTGGAAACTACTCATATAGCATGAGTATATATCCTGAATAGTATAAGAATAAGACAAAAGGTGACGAGGGCTCCACTTATATGCCCCTCTCATCTTCAATGAGTTATTTTATCTGTATTTAAGAGCTTTTAATTATGTTGTAATGTTATTTACTCCTATATGTACTTTAAATTGGGTTTCTCACTATTTTGTCTTGGTGCTCTTTTAGGGTTCATGATCATTTATCACGTCTCAGTTTAGGTTGAAAGTCATTAAGAGAGACTTACTCTATTGGTAATATATAATTAATTGGATTAATTTCATTTTTTTAAAATTTAAAACATTTTTTATATAACAAACGAATTATAAATGATAATAAGCCAAAAAATCATTTGAAGATTTTTTTATAAAGTGTGAAAAACTTTGACATCACATTTTTTAGTCAAAAGATCCTTCTTCATCAACCATCATCAACCAAATAGAATTAAAATTCCAGAAATTCATCTGAATAACGAGTCCTAAATTCTATGATTAGAAATGTTTCTTTTTTTTAACTTTTTATGGTGATAAGATTGTTAAATGTCTTTCTCATATATTCACTAAGTTGGTCAAACATAAAATCAATAAATAGTCAAAAGTACTAATTGCATACATACTTTGGTAATACTTTGCTAATTTAAACACTTGCATTATTTAAATTTTGAAATATTTGTCTCCTTTCAAAATATTAGAGATTAACTAATTCTCAAGTAAATTAAAAACAACAATAAATATATTATTTATTGAAATAATTTTATAAAATAACCTTACTCTCACAGTAACTGGGCATGATTTTTATTTGTCATAAATTTTAAAATAAAATAGTTAATATTTAAAACTAAACAACAAAGAATTTAAAATTTATTTTAAAAACAAAACTTAGATTAAATTGGAAGATGAAATGTTATAATAATATTGTATATAAATATTTATTAATCTTTTTCATGTATATACATTTTTTAATGTTCTTGTCCTTCTTTAAACAATATGCAAAGGCTTGGCAATTGAAAAATAGACCCTACAAGAATAAAATAAATTAGTTTCACACCAAATGTCAGTTGCACAGTAGAAAAATATTAAATATTGGCAAAAATTTGGTTATCAATCAAAATAGTTACTAATTTTGTGACTGAAATGCATGGTTACTATTTTGTTTCGTTTAGTTGTCAAATTTAGTAATTAAATCTATGATTACAATATGATTGAAATGTGTGATTAATAGGAGTGATCGAAATACAAATTCTCTTAACTAAATCTATAAGTAGAAACAATATCTTAAATTTGTGATCGTAACTAAAATCAATGATTGATCTCTATACTTTTGATTTTGCCACTAAATTAGTCACTATGTTTTTAAATTGAATTATTTTTCAAAAATTACGAACATGGTAAGTATATAAAATACATATAGATATATTATATGTTGTATTAATTATTGATAATAAGAATAGCTTTATATAAATATTTACCGTAATAATCATATAAATTGTTAATAGTCTTTTCACTTCTTAATTAATAAAGATGAAAGGTAAAAAATATAATACTAAAGTGAAATCTAATTAAATATAATAAAAGTTTTATTTTGTATTTGAGAAGGTTGAAATTTTATTTCATCTATTTAAAGAAGTATTTTATTATTCAATATTCTACTCTAAAGGCTATTTCTCTCATTTTTAACTAAATATAATGGGGCTGTTCCTCTCATTTTTAACTAAATATAATTAGACTATTCTTCTCATTTTTAATTAAATATAATTTGTTTTTAACTAAATATAATTTGTTTTTAATTGTTCAATCTCTTCTTTCATGATCTAGATAAATAAAGATGTAGAGTCATAATAGATTTTTTTTTTTCATTTGTTTGGTTCACTCAAATCTAAGTCCATATACTTTCCCTTTGTTAATTTTAATAACTTTACATTAAAGTTATAATTCATTAGGTAGACACACTTATATAATATGTTTATTGGAATGTTTCTTCCCATGCACAATTAAATTCTATTTGTGTACATAAAAAATAAAATAAAAATGATAATAAACTGGGAAAGTATAAAAAAGGATAGTGATGTTGGACAAATTGACATCATATTTATAACTACAACATATGTTGATCTCTGATCGATTCATGTGTTGTCCTTCTTCCATTTGTGTATATGATAAAATAATTTTGATGGGATAGGAATTTTCCATTCAACTTTGTCTAAGATAGGATCAACAAAAATATCAATTGATATGCAACAGAAAAACAAACAACTTTCTTAACATATGAATGAAATATAGAAATTAAATCATGAATACGAATAATACTTTTATTTACTAATGTTGTGCATTCTTTCCATAACCGAATGCTTAGAAAGTATTCATAATCCACATATAAAAGTGAACATGGTTTCAAATTTAAAAAATTTACAAAGAAAAAAAATGATTTCATTTTATTGAAGAAATTTGATTTATTTTGCCTTTATAGTTTTTTTCTCTTAAAAGTTTTAACTTGTAGCTTTTCACTAGTAGCTTCCTTACTCTATCCTTCCAATCCCGTCCTTCCTTTAATAGATATTATTGTTATAACTCATATTAACTACTACCCTATTATCACATGTATATTTTCCTATTATAACATAATATTTTTCCTATTATACGAGTGTTCAAAATGTTCAAATCAATCTAAATTGTGTGAAAAGTGAATCAAATTGCAAAGTCATTTTGTACTATTAGAAAATTGTTAAATAGTGACTGAAATTAGTGACCGAAAAAATCGGCCACTATCGATCACATATTTGGTTATAGAAATCAGTCATAGAATTTGTTACTATACATCAGCGATCAGTAAAATAGCGACTGACACGTTTAGTCACTATTTTAATCAGTGACTGATTTTGATAATTTAATGACCAATTTTTTGGTTACTATTAGTGATTTTTCTAGTAATGTTGTCTCAAGTAAATTCAACTAAAATATTAAATAGTGGTCCTAGACCTGTCAATTTGGGTCGAGGCCAAAAAAGCACATAGGACCATAAAGTCTATGCAAGAAAAGCTTATAAGGCCAAAATGTCACCAAAAGCCACATGGGTCAGTGCCAACATATAGGCTAATTTTTAAAGTAAAAACCTTATTTTAAAAATAAAAAAATTATAAAATCTTTATATACATGAAAAACATTGACTTAATCCAAATCCAAACCTAATATAAGTAAAGACGGGTTGAACTTTAGGTCAAGTTAAGTCAAACTAGCATCATCTCAACTTGGTCGGCATGGACTCAAGTCAGGTCAATTCCAACTCAAGCCGAGACGAATCAAAACCACATCAGGCCAAGTTAGGTCTGACCCAAGTTGTATTGAATCAGGTCGAGTAAGGGTTAGGACAACATAGGTTAGAATGGATCCAAGTTAGACCAAGTTCAATTTCATGCAAGTAAGATCAGACTAAGATGGCTTGTGTCGAGCTAACTTAGGTTGGACCTATCTTGCCGAGTTAGGTCATACGTAAGTCAGGTTGACTCAAGCAAATATCAGGTCTATCTCAGTAGGTCTTTGGTCAAGATGGACAAGGTTGGGTTGGACCCATATTAGGTTGGGGGGTCATGCCAATATCAAAAGGGTCCATGTTATGGTAAGGACACGTTCTTCCTACACCTCCATAGACTCAACAAAAATGATCATTATAACCTTGATTAGAAAAAATAAATAAATCATACACCCCTAACCCTTTTGTATTCGAGATTGCATAATCCGAAATTAAAAAATTATGTTCCAGATTATACAATCGTGAATATAAAAAGAAATTACATTTCAAATTATATAATCTGAAATACAAAAAATAATTGTATTTCAAATTGTACAATCCAAAATACAAAAATTATATTCTAGATTGTACAATATATAATATAAAATTGTATTATGGATTGTACAATATTAAATATAAAATTGTATTTTGGATTGCAAACTCTAAAGTTTAGAAAAAAAAATTGTATAATGGATTGTATAATTCGAAATATAAAAAACAAATTGTATTCCAGATTGTATAATTTGAAATATTAAAAATTATTTTTCGGGTTGTACAATCCAAAAAGGATATTTTCAGTATTTTAAAAAAATATGGGGGTGCAAGAATAACTCATGGAGGTGCAGGAAGAATGTGTCTATGCTAACTTCAATTGTGCCCACGTCACATCGAGTCAATTTGAACCTACATCAAGCCTATGTTAGATCAAGTCTAGTGGAGTCAATGTCAAGCTAAGTGACTGACGCACCTCATGCTGAGTCAAGTCGAGTACACATCAGACCAAGTTGAGTAGGGCTCACGTTCAGCTAAGTCAAGTCAAGCCCATGTGCGCCAAGTCAAGCCAAGCCCCTATTATACGAGTCGAGTTGGGTCTACATTGGACACACGTCAAACCGAGTCAAGTTGGGTCCACCTCGGGCCGAATAAGCTAATTCAAGTCAAGCTCACTTTGAGCTGAGTCAAGCCAAATCTACATCGGGACGAGTCGAGACATCAAGCTGAGTCATGTGTCCACATCGAGTTATGTTAGATCGAGCACTTACCACTAGGTTAAAAGTTATAGTTATTAGTTAAGACGTAACTTTTTTTTTACTTCAGAGCGTAACAACCCAAGCGATACAATTCGATTGTGACGTAGCCCACCTAGCCTACATCACGGGACAATTTATGTTACCCGTAACAATCTCACTCTCCATAATTGTTCCACTAGGAATGGAACTCTTCAATTGTAACTTGGCCCACCTCGCTTATGCCACAAACAATTGTACAACCCGCAACGATGTCACCTTGAACAATCGCCCCACTGAGAATCGAACTCGTAACCTTAACTCTAATACTAATTTTTAGATCGAGCGCTTACAGTATGACAAAAGTTATAACCATTAGTCAGGACACAACTCTTTTTACTTAAGAGTGTAATAGCCCAAGTTTCATGATTCAATTGTGACTTGGCCTCCGCCACGGGACAATTGATGTCACCCGCAGCAAGTTAAGTCAAGTTGGTCCCTCATCGAGTTGGGTCTAATCAGACCCACTTTAGGCTGAGTCGTGTTAGGCCTACAATAGGTCAAGTAAAGTTGAGCCCATGTTAGTCTGAGTAGAGTTGTGCAAATGATAGGCCGATAAAGTAGAACCCATCTTGAGTTGAGTCAAGTTGGACGCACCTCAAGCTGAGTCCAATTGGGTCCGCATCAGATTGAGTCAAGTTGAGCCCATTTCTTGCCGGGTTAAGTTGTGCTCACCTCAGGTTGAGTTGAGTTGGGCCTACATCATGCCAAATCAAGTCGGACCAACATTTGGGCGAGTGAAATTGGGTCCATGTCGGACCAAGTATTGTTGGGTCCACATAGGGTCGAGTCGAATTATCCTTCGTTGGGCCAAGTTAAATAGAGCTAACTTTTGGTTAAGTCATGTTGGGCCTACAATGGTCGAGTATACTCAATTGACATTAGGTTTAGTAGAGTTGTGTAAATATTAGGTCAAGCCCACCTCAAGTTTAGTTAAGTATGGTCCAAATAAGCCCAAGTTGAGTTGACCCCGTCTCGGACGAAGTTAAGTCAAGCCCACCTTGGGTTGAGTCGTGTCAGGCCCACCTTAGGCCAAGTCGGGGTCACCTCGAGTCAAATTAAGTTGGGTCCACCTAGAGCTGAGTTGAGTAAGGCCCACCTGAGGCAACGTCGAGTCAAGCATGCTTCAGACCAACTCGAGTTGGCCTTGTCTCATGTCGAGTCAAGTAGGGCGTACCTCGAGCTAAGTAGAGTAAGGTCTACCTCAGGTCCAGTCGAGGATCCACGTCAGGTTGAGTCGTGTTGGGTCCACATCAAGTCAAGTAGAGTCGAGCCCTCATCAGGCCTAGTTGAGTCGGCCACATCAGGCCAGGTGAGTTGGGCAACACTGGGTTGATTCGAGTCAAGCCCACTTCGAGCTAAGTCGCATTGGGCCCATGTCGGACCAGGTTTAAATCAAACTATGTTGATTTAGGCTGAGACAGGATTAGCCAAGGTCTGATCCATGTCAGACAATGTCGGTCGTATCGAACTAAAGTTGAGTTGGGGTTGGCCTAGTGGGACAGGTTAGGTTTAGTCTTAACCTTCCAATAAATTGCAAATAATAAAAATTAATTAAGAATTAATTTATAATTAATATAAAATATTTAAGAATCAATTTATAATTTAAAATATTTTAAGAATTTGTACAATTTAATTTAATTGAAGTTTTGTGGTTAACTAAACCTACTTTGACCTTTATCTCACTTTATGTAGGGGTTTTGGAGGTTGATACTCGTTGGGAATGAAAAGAGAACTTCTTTAAAGAGTAGGTTGAAATTGACCCATGAGTCACTAACTATTCCTAAACCAAATTGAATATTTTTATTATATTATAATTAAAGCGTATACTTATAAAATCTTATCAATTTTATGGTTTAGCTCAATTGAATTTAATTATAAAACAATTTTGTTTTCTTTTAATAAAATCAACTATATTTAACTTTTTCATATAAGTAATTCATTTCAGTGTTTCATAAAAACAAATCAGCTTTATAATGTTGTAATTCAAAGGTGGACTGGGCTTTGACATCATTCCCAATCATGATGTAAATCTAAAAGTTAAAGTTCAAGGTCATCCTTTCGAGGTTAAGGTTTTTTTTTACTATAATATTAATTTTTTTAAACTAAAACTATAATTATTTTCGAACATTACACGTTATAATAACATTGTATATAAATATTTATTAATCTTTTTCATGTATATGCTTTTTTATAGGATTTATCTCCAATTGATAATTTGCTTTAAGGATACTTATAGTTGTTGAATTAACTTAGATCAATTGCTTGTTTAACTTCTTGTAGTGGTGACTCTCTTAACTGATTGATATAGTGTATGCCTAGTTTTAAGAGGATTCTTGAGTAACGCATGGCACACGATAATAAATATTGGAAGTCAAATCTCTAATGCCAAACATATCGTTGGCCTTTCACAATCCCATTAAACCTCTGTTGCTTTATTAAATTGTTGTAAGTTGCTCTTTGACCCATCAAGACCTTCAAATTGAATTTTTCGTAAACCTCGTGATAGTTTTTCTACTCAATTATAATATTTGTAAATAGTTAAAATATATATCTTAAAAATATAAATTAATTTGAAAAATAATTATTATAAATAACTTATATATGTTGTGAAAGTAGATTTGCGGAGATATTTTGAGACGTGTAGTGTTTGGTAGAGATCCTTGCGGGAGGTGCATTGAACATGGAAGAAGAACATGGGTTGTTGGGCACACTTTCGAACATTGGAGGAAAATTTGAAAGTTGATGGCCATTTCCTCCATGGATCTTGCTACGCATTCTTCCCATTCTGTTTCACTCTTCAACATCCCCTTATTTCCACCCTCTATAAATAGAGGATCCCCTTACTCCGAAAATACACAACACTAAGAGTTCCTCTTCTTCTCTTCTTCTTTTCTTCACATATTCTCTCTTCTCTTTCTCTATTTCTTCTCTAAATTTCTTGGGCATTTCTGGCTTTAGAGAACTTTCTTGCTAGTTCTGAGATCCTCAGTTTATAACTGAGAAGTTCCTGTTGTATCCTGTGGGACTTGCGCATTTATCACGGATAAGTCCTTAAGGACAGTGATATTTTATCACGCCTCCAGAATTTTAGTTTATTAATTTTCACCCGTCTTTTCCAATAATCTTAAGGACTTATGGCTGACGGTGTGGAAAACAACAACACTGTGCCGGATATGTCAAATAGTGCTTTCGGAACGTCAACCATCTTTGCAAAGTCGTTTCCAGATGTTTCAAAGATTGAAGTTTTCTCGGGTTAAAACTTCTGATGCTAGCAGGAACAAGTGTCTACCCTGTTAGACATGTATGGAGTTGCTTTTGCACTTACGACATCCAAACCGGACACCAGTTCTCTTGCGAAACAAATTGAAGATTGGATTCATGCAAATAAGGCATGTCGTCACACCATGCTCAATGCATTATCTAATGATCTGTTCGATGTGTATTGCTCCTACAAGGAAGCAAAGGAAATTTGGGATTCTCTTATTCTTAAATACACTGCCAAAGATGTCGTCCGACAAAGATTCGTTATCAGAAAGTATTACTGTTGGGAGATGATAGAGGACAAGGATATCAAGATTCAAATAAATGAATATCACAAGCTACTTGAAGACATTAAAGCAGAGAATATTGTTCTACCTGATGAATTTGTTTTGGAACTTCTGATCGAGAAACTTCCGCAGTCCTGGACAGACCACAAATAACAACTGAAGCACAGGTATAAATAGATGTCACTACCAGACCTCATCACTCACATCATCATTGAAGACACCAACCGGAAGGAGTGTGCTGCTACAAGAGCTAAGGCCTTATCTGCCAAAGCAAATATGATAGAAGACAGACCAGCTCCGGAAAGGTATGAGAAAAAAACCTGATCACAAGAAAAATAAATCTAATTTTTCCCGTCCCAGTGGACCCAAACCCACCTTCAAGAAGAAGGGAAACTGCTTTGTTTGTGAAAGGCCGGGTCATCATGCATCTCAGTGCAGACACAGGGTCAAGAACGAGAATCCTCCTAAGGCAAATATAGCCAAAGGGGAAGATACAATTTGTGCGGTCGTTTTACAATGAACCTTGTGACAAATGTGAGCAAATGGGTGGTAGACTCTGGAGCTACCAGGCATATCTGTGCAAACAAAATGCATTTTCCTCCTACTCTAGTGTAGGGGATGAGAAGAACAAGTTTGTCTTGGTGATTCTAAGACTACTTCTGTCCTAGGAAAAGGTAAAGTTCTTCTAAAGCTCACATCTGGGAAGACTTTGGCTTTAAGTGACGTGCTGCATGTGCCATCAATCAGAGTTAATTTGATCTCTGTAGCACTATTGGGAAAAGTAGGGGTCAAAGTGTCATTCAAATCTGATAAGATTGTGATGACAAAAAATAATGTGTTTGTGGGGAAGGGATATTGTGACCAAGGTCTCTTTGTACTGAATGTTTCTGAAATTATTAATGGATCTGTGTCTTCTGCTTATATTGTTGACTCTTATGATATTTAGCATGCTAGATTAGGACATGTAAATTCTTCGTATGTTATTAAATTGCAACGACTAGGATTAATTAACATGCATGATAAAGAAAAGTATGAAATGTGATGTATGTGTAGAATCTAAAATAACAAAGAAAGTATGTCATTCTGTTGAACGTCAAACTGAGTTGTTAGGTTTAATTCATACTGATCTTGTTGATTTAAAACAAACCATGACTAGAGGTAGTAAAAATTATTTTGTGACTTTCATAGATGATTATTCAAGATATATAAAACTGTACTTAATAAAACATAAAGATGAAGCTTTTGATATGTTTCTTTCTTATAAGACTGAAGTTAAAAATCAATTAGATAAGAAGATTAAAAGGATTAGATTAGATAGAGGTGGTGAATATGTTTCATTTAATGATTATTGTGTTAAAGAAGGAATTATTCATGAAGTAACCCCACCATATTCACCTAAATCAAATGGAGTAGTTGAAAGAAAAAATAGGACTCTTAAAGAAATGATGAATGCTATGCTTATTAGTTCTAATGCTCCTGATTATTGTCAACACCTAGTTTCGATCGGATAAAAAATATGTGTTTCTAATAATTTTAAAATCATAATTTCAAAATTTGAATCATTTAGTAAACTTTGATTTTTGTTTGTCTTCTCTCTTGTTAAAAAAAATGATGAAATGAAAAAATGTATTTATTTTATTATCTTTCTCTATTTTATTTTAATAATGGAAGCAAAATACAAAAAGTTGTGGTCCTCTCAAGGCTGGCACCTCTTGGATCAGACCGCTCCCCTTTTCACACCCCCATAGCTACTGTTAGCACCCCCCAAATCTTCTGATTCTCTGTGGTACATTTGTTCTGACTCCACCACCCTCTACACCAAAATCAGGAGCTGCAATGTCTCCTGCACAATCTCTGAAAAAGCTGATTGGTTCCCCATTATGGATCCCCTGCTAACTGCTTTTGGCATTTTACTCACCCAAAAGGAAAAAGAAACATGATATAAAAAGTCGGATATGCAGACTATAGGGGGCGGATTCTTTTTCTCGTAACTCAGAGAATTCTCACCACCTTTGGTTTACTTCTCGTATAAGTCTAAAACCTACAAGTGCAAAGTCCATTACAGAAAAGAAATTGGAAGGATCAAACTGAAGGAAGAAAAAAAAAAGGAAAGCAAAGAAATTGTCTTCTATAAAGATCGTAAATAGGTATGATTTTCTCCTTTACTGGCTTCTATATGAGTGTATTGTTCCACTTGGAATCTTTGTTTGTTCCATGATTGGTTGATCTGTGTCAATGTCAATATTAAATATAAGTTGTTTGGCTTCAAATTAATAGAGTGAAATTGAATAATGGTAAATATAGGTTATACCTTAAAATCAGACCAGGACAAAATGTAACAACGGAGCCTCAACGTGAAACCTTAAGAGTGAACTTAGGTGGAGTGTTTGAATCCTTATACCACCATCGACCTTCACTCATGATTCCATCAAGTCCCCTTGTTTCGTCGTAGTGTGAGGATGAGCAAGAACAGAAACCAAGCAAGGCAAAATTTGATAAAAAACCTCCATGCCCTCACCTTCGTCTCAAAACCCCAAACCACAATAGAACTGCCATTGCTTCAGCTCATACGCCACAACCATAGCCACTGTCGTTAACTATTGCCAACTTGCCACCCCCTCGTATATCCTCTCACCTCGAATACGCCCAAAATCCACAACAAAAATGACTTCTACCACTAGATCCTTCACCCAATCGCATCGCCGGAACCTCCTGCCACCGTGGGTTGCCGTCGATCTCCTATGCCGTCGTTCACGTCGGTAGGGAAGGTCATGCCACCACCCTCCAGCGCCACCAGCATCTCCGTCAAGCCTCACGACCACCACACCACCATCATCGCCTTACTACACCATCTCTACCATAACATCCTCAACCACCTAAACGTCCTCTCTCAGCCCTAGCCATAATAACCTTCCGCCACTATTCCTCACCCAAAAAAACAGCGTCAAACACCCCCCCATTCCTTGCCGTCGACGTTGCCGGAGATCATGGCAACGTCGCTGTCACCCGCCGCACCTCCACCAAAACTCATAGCCATGTTGAACCTCTTCTTCCTTTCGCTTGCAATCCCTCATCGTGCTCAAATGACATCTCTCTTTGAACCATTCGCAGGTGCCATCATGGTATTTTGGAACCCTAAACTTAGGGTAAAGTGGAGTAAGTGGCATGGTGGTGGGCTTGGCCCGTTTTGGTTTCATGATAGCGAGAAAAAAAGGTGAAAAAAAGCCACATATGAATGGTACAAGGGTGTTTTAGCATTCAGCCAATGGGCATTCAATTGCCTAATAATAATAATATATAAAATTTTGATTAAAGTGTTAAGAAATAAGACACGTGGATAGCTCTTAAAGAAAAAAGCCCACTAGCTTATTTGTTGTGATGGGCAATGAATAATAGGCTTAGTGAGTGTAGCGTTTTTTTTTTTTTTTTTTTTTTAAACAAATTTTATATTATACTAAAAATAAAAATATACTAAAGTCAAATATTATTATTATTATTTGTTTTTTAGTTTCTTTTCTTCTTTTCTTTTGTAGTATTTTATTTAAATAATTTTTAATTAAATATTTAAATAGCTTTATATACCGCGAGGTTTTATTGAAAATAATTTTTTGATTAAATTCATGTCAATACCCGATTTTGTCCGGGTAAAAATATATCCTTTTTTATTTTATTTTTATTAAAAAATAATTTTATTTAATTTTGTGGGTGCTTTAATCAAAATAAAATAAATAAATAAAATTGTTTTTTTATTGAAATTTATTGTTAGGAAAAAATTAAAGAGCATTTAAAAATAATTAAAAGCTAAGTGAATATTTAAAGCTCATTAAAGAATTAAAAATAGAATAAAAAATGCTTGCCACGTGGCAAGCTAAGAGTGGAGAGTTTTTGCCCGCCACATGGCAAGCTAGGAATGGAGAGGATTTGAGCAAAGAATGGGCTGGCACGTGGAGAGAGAGAGAGAGAGGAACGAAATTAGTTAGAGAGGGAAAGAAAACGGAAAGGGGATGACATGTAAAAGGGGGGTTGAAAAAAAAAGGGAAAAGAGGGGAAAGGGGAGCAGAGTGAAAAGGGAAGAAGAAGCGGGAGCAGAGAGAGAGGAGGAGCTAGCTGGGCAGAGAGGGAAGAGGGTTAAAGCAAAAAGGAAATTTCCAAAAATTGAGGAGGAGGAGAACATTTTGGTGAGTGGTGAGGGAAAGACAGTGAAGAAAGTCTGCTTCTGCCAGCAACATGTTTAATTTTGGGCATTTAATCATTATTATGAACACTGCTGCATCTTATTATCATCCTTCATCTTAATCTGTTTATATTGATTTGTGATGTGGAAAATTTATTTGATTCTGAATTTGTGTTGAATCTGGATGAATTATATTTGGATCATTGTGTGTAAATAATTTGTTAAACCTGATGTCAGTGAAATACGCCATGCTCACTGGTAATTTCACTGCCATTATTGGACTTTCAAGCATGCACCCGAAACTCCTACTGCTACTGTCGTTTTTTTTTCTTTTTTTCTCTTCTTTCCTAAATCTTACTGACTAGTTATGGTACTCCTGTTGGTACTAGAGTCTGTTTCAAAAGGTTATTTATAGAGAAATTTTCGTTCACCACTACGAATCAGCACCTATACACACCACATCCAACACTCACAAGAAACCTATCATCACTTTCCTCTCCCTTGCTTTTCCATTGTACCTCCAAAGTTACGTTCTTGACCCACATTCCAACCACCACACCTGCTCCTTCCAGACTCAGCCAACGCGGTTCGATGTTTTGCATGGCTTCCGCAGCCTTCACATTGGGGAAAGGAAAGAGAATTATGTCGATTGGAATAATAATAATAATAATCATAATCACAACAATATTATGAATAATATTAATAACAGGGACCTGTAGGAAGTTTTCGACGAGAGTCCAACGAGTGTGATGGAGAATAATGTGGTGAAAGTATGAGGTCCAATGGCTACTTGAAGATGGCTCAGTCTGCTGCTGTTGCCACCAATAATAATGTAGCTCGCAATAAAGACGCTACTCACCCACGCGCCGCTGTAACTACACTTGAAACCTTTCAGAAGGTATATGTGCGTGGAGGGCAGAAAGAGGAGGAGCCTTTGGAAATGGTAGTGTATAACCAAGGGATGTTCAAAAACTGAACTGTGTAATAAATGGTAGGAATCTGGTATATGCTCATACGAAGACCATTGCTAATTTGCTCATGGTATTGGGGAGCTTCGCCCAGTCATCTGCCACCCACGCTACAAAACTGAGGTCTGCAGGATGGTCCTTGATGGGGTGATGTGCTTGTATAGCCATAGATGTCATTTTCGCCATGCACTCATTAAACAAGAGAAAGCAGTCGTTGGAGCAATATGAGATCTAGAGGGAACCACCAAGATTTGAACCCATGCCCTAAATTGGCGCTTTAGACCAACTAGGCCACCTTCACTTTCTTGCTACATTCTTCCATAATAGATTCAAATGCCTATCAATACCCCTGAAGTTATTTGGGTTGAATCTGCTTCTTGCACCTCCATATTTCTGGATCTGCACCATATCTCTCTCTAATTCCTAAAACACCCTTAATTTAATTGATTTTTTTTATCTTTTATCTTTTAACATTGGATTATTTTTTTAAAAAAAAAGAGGTATATTCTTCATAAAATTTTTTGTTTGTTTTAATAAATATATTCTTCATATATTCTTTTTAAAAAAATAAAATAATAATAATAATAAATATCAATTCGTGATTTAAGTTCTAAATGACCACACGCGTCATGCGGAATTTAGTTTAAGGAGTGTTAATTTTGATTGGAAAACCAAAAAATCGCACGCGTCTACGATATCCAAATTTGAAATTTATTCTAAAAAACATTCAAAAATAAAAAAAATATATAGAATTTTCAAAACTAAAAAATATTAAACATTTCAACAACTAAATTTTTTGGGTAGAACTACGTATTCTCTGATTCTTCACCCGTTAAGGATGTTGATACGTAGGAGCAGGGTCAATCCTTGTCGGGTCCTTTAATTTAAAAATTATTATTTTGTTTTTAATTGTTTTTTTATATATATTATATTTTTTGGAAAAATAAATATTCTAAAAACCACATTTGATTTTGATTATTTAATTAAAGGTACTATCTTAAGACAGGTGCTGTGGGGTGCTAATACCTTCCCCACGCGTAACTGACTCCCGAACTCATTTCTAGTTCGCAGACTTATTCCTTATTCTTTTCTTGGTTTTTCCATAGTTTTGTCATAAAAAATTATGGTGGCGACTCCGTTTCTTTCTTTATTTTCATTTGTTTTTATTTGAACCGCTATACCCGTCGTGATTTTTAGGTCGCGACAATTCCTAAATAACCATTCGCGTTATGCGGGATTTAATTTCAAAAATTTTAATTTCATTTGAAATATCAAAGGGACCATACATGTCAAGCGATATCCAAAATGAAGTTTAATTTTAGAAAACACTAATTTTTTCTAAAATTAAAAATATATCAAAAATCTTCAAAATTAGAAAAATTATCAATTTCTCAAACAAACAATTTTCAAAAATAGAACTACGTAACTCTGATTCTCCATCTCTGATGGAGATATGTAGGAGCGAGGCTAAATGTTGTCGGGCTCTTTTCAAAATAAAAATTGTTTTGTTTGCTTTTATATCTATTTTTTGTGAAAAATAAATATTTCGAAAATTACACTCATTTCATTCTATTCAGTTAAAGGTACCGTCTTAAGACGGGCGCTGTGGGGGGCTAATACCTTCTCCACGAGTAACTGGCTCCCGGACTCACAATCCGGTTTTTGTAGACTAGCCTTATCCTTGTTTTCTTTGGTTTTCCATAGTTTTTCCACGAAAACTATGGTGGCGACTCCCCTGTTTTGAAAATTAAAATAATCATTTTTATCTACTGTCCCCGTCGTGATTCCGGTTGCGACAGATGGCGACTCCACTGGGGACTGCTGAGAGTCAGGCCAATTTAATCGAATAAGTAAAATGAGTGTATTTTTTTGAATGTTTATCTTTCACTTTGCTTTTGTATATATGATTGTTATTGCTGAATATTGAACCTTAGGTTAGATGACATGTCCTATCTGCCATATCTACTATATATCTGCGTGGAAACTTTTCTGGTTGTTTTGCAGGTGGGGGTTGGGTGCATTTTCTCCCTTCAGACACATACCTTTACTTTATACATGTCATGAGAAGGGGCCCTATACCCGGTTCTGAGTAAGCTTAGAGATAGAGAGGGGTTGTGTAGCAATACTGACAGGATATACTTCCTTTCTCAGTTTTTGCGAGAACCCTAGCTAGAGTTTGTTTACTTCACTTACATGCTCTGAAGCAAGTTGTTTACCAGCTGTTGTGAGTAATGTGGGGAAGTGAGCCATAGCTCTAGTGGCCTTGTACCTTTAGGGATTAGGAGCCATCCCATGTGAGTATGCATTTACAGGCATAAATCTTAAGCGCTGAACCTGGTTTAGGCACTAAGGGAGATGATCACGCACTTCAACCTTCCATCGAGTTGCTTGGCTATTTCAACATGCGCATGGCATATTTTATATGCATAACATAATCATAATTCATGCTTTTCTACACCATTGCATTTCATGCATTTCATATTATCTCATTTAGTTTTTCTTTCTTTCTTAAGCAGTAAAATTATAAAATTGTGTGCATATCATCATGGAGTTAAACATGGGATCTGAAATTGAGAGAGCATCTGAATCGTCAAACCTGAAGAAGAAGTTATACATTCGAGTATTAGAAAACAACTTGGCCGGCCTCAGGGAGTTAGGTCAAAAGCTTGGACCGATCCAAAGAGGGACTTTCAGAAAGAGATATGGGAATGTATTGAGACTGTTAGAAGTGAAAGTTCAGGTACCTGTTGTCACTGCTCTAGCACAACACTATGACCCACCAATGAGATGCTTCACTTTTTGAGACTTCCAACTGGTGCTAACACTAGAAGAGTATGAGCAGATATTTGACTTGCCGTTAGAAGGAGGAGTCCCCTATAAGCACCTCGAGCAAAACGTTTCAATCCCCACATTAACTGGGATTATGAAATTACACCCAAGAGAATTGGAGGGTAGACTTGTCACTAGAAGAGGCGTGAAAGGGTTCACCAAAAGTATTTGGAGACATATCTGCATCAACTACCTGACAAGGAAGATTGGGAGACGTTCATGGATGTCCTCGCCTTGGTCATTTATGGTGTGCTGGTGTTTCCTCACCAGGAAGATCTCGTGGATTACGACGCAATTGGTGTGTTCGTTGCTGTGAAGACCCGAGCCGAGAATCCTGTCTCAGCAATACTGGCTGACACCTATGCAACACTTGATTTATGGCGTGAAAGAAGAAAGAGGAAAATGGCATGCTGCTTACCGACTTTATGTTTGGCTAATTTCCCGCATTGGTGAGAGAGCAGTTGGTTTCAGATGTCCAATCGAGTTAGCATTGAAGCGAGGTCCTGAACCAAGAGGGGGAGATGAATGGAAGCAATTCTTTGTCGGTCTAAATGAAACAAAGATCCAATGGCAACCTTCATGGCAGTCGAGATCACACCTTATATATTCTTGTGGAAAGTATCCAAATGTGCCACTCATGGGGACTAAATGTTGTATCAATTACAACCCGGTGTTAGCTCAAAGACCGGATATCCGATAAAAGGGGCCCCAACGCCTACTTCTCTAACTGCCTTGCTGTTTTATTATGAGGATGGCAATGCTACTGAAGTCTTGCGACAGGTTAGAAGTGCTTGGAAGAATGTGGTTTACATGGATAGGGACTCCAGACCATGGGCCACAGATAAAGAAGTTCCTTACCGCCAATGGGTCGCAGAGAGGGTAAAAGAAGTCAAGCTTCCTTTCCAGCTAGATGCCCCTGGCTCGAAAAACAATGAAAAATGCCAGTGTCGAGTTAGAAGAGGTTAAACGTTTGAAAGAAGAGATTGAAAGATTGAAAGGAGTGAATGCCAAAGCAGTTAACAACCTCTAAAGCCTTTGCCACGACTACGTGGACCTGAAGAAGGACTACGAAGAAAGGACCAAAGCTCACGAAGAGCTGATGAGAAAGCAGAAGGCAGAAAGGGATTACACTTTCAAATCAAGCAGGACTTGGCGGCCGCCAATACTGAGTTGACAATGAGGGCCCAAGAGCGTGATACAGCTTCATCAGCAGAGTGCCAGTGGAAGAACTTATATGAAGTCATCAAGAGGGAAAAGCAGGAGACGTTGAGAAGGTTGAGTGACCTTCAAGTCAGAATCAACGAGATGGAACAACAGATGAAGGAAATGATGGTAGAATGTGAAGAACGTGTTGAGGAAGTGCACTACCAGCGGACTGAAGCAGAGGAGCAGTATCAGACTATGTTGACTCAGATAGAAGGTTATATGGCCGAGCAGGAGAGAACCGTAAAGCACTGGAAGAGATGTTTCTCCCAGTTGGCTGCTTTGGCTAATGGGGCGATTGATGGGGTTCCGAGAATGTTAGCCGAGGCTGAGTCGTCGTTGTTCTTCTTTAATCCACCGAGCGAAGTCAAGACTTTTATAGAGCATTGCAAAGGATTGGTGGTAGAAATGAAGAATATGATTAGTCGTGCTAGAGAGTGATAGATGTTTTTCGAGTATACTGTAATGACATTGTTGGTCAGACGATTTAGATTTCTCTATCAATGACAGACTTATGTTTAATTTCCATGTGTTTTATATGACATCATGCAATTTTATAATCTTTGTTTGATTTATTTACTTTTTCCTTCTTTCTATCTTTTCCTAATTCATTCTTTAATAAAATAAAAAAATACAGCAACATAATAACGGTAAATATTCCATGACATCCCTACAGAACTCACGCTAACAGTAAGAAGATGGAGAAATTTGAGGAAGCACAAGAAAGTATGAAAGCCGACGTAGACCAGCTTAAGAATCAAATGAGTCAAATATTTGAGATGATGGTGGCTTTAAAAGATGCGATTGCTGTTCGAAATGAAGAAGCTCAGTCTTCACAACAAGGGGTAGTACAGACCCGAAATCCTAATCATGGGAATATAGCAAGTCAAGAGTTCCCTCCATATAGTCTACCTCTGGACTACGAGCCGCCATACGAAGAATATGAGGGACAAGAAACCATACAACCAGTTGCCAATGCTGCTAGTACTAGAGTTCAACCCGAATATACACAAGTACCACCTGCTAGTAATGCTGAAAAGGTGGTATTTAACAAAGTTTCTTCTACTACTTAGCCGCGAGTTCTGCAAGTTCTTACTGGTGAAGCGTCCGCAATGAGGGACAATATTCCTGAAGGTGTTCAAACTGTGTTGATTAATGCCGATATGACGAAGAGTAAGCTGGATGTCTCAGAAGAGAGGCTTAGAATGATTGAAGGAGCCAGTGCTTATGAATTCGGGAATGCTGCAGGACTATGCTTAGTCCCTGATGTCGTGATACCTCCCAAATTCAAAGTACCGGAGTTTGAAAAGTATAAGGGAGCGACTTGTCCTAAGAGTCATTTGATAACGTATTGCCGGAAGATGGCCGCTCATGCTCACGATGAAAAGCTGCTAATGCACTTCTTTCGGGATAACCTAATAGGAATGTCTTTGAACTGGTATATGCATTTGGAATCAGCTAGGGTTTGCTCCTGGAAGGATCTAGTAGATGCCTTCCTGAAACAATACAAATACAATATAGACATGGCTCCGGATAGAATGCAATTGCAAAGCATGGCAAAGAAGAGCACTGAAACCTTTAAGGAATATGCACAAAGATGGAGAGAGCTTGCTACTCAAGTTGCACCGCCGCTACAAGAGAGCGAGATGATAACTATGTTCCTTGAGACATTAGAAGATCCCTTCTACAAACGAGTGCTCAGAAGTGTCTCATCCAATTTTTCTGATCTTGTTACCATCGGAGAAAGAGTTAAACGAGGGCTAAAAAGAGGAAAAATAGTACAAAACCCATCCGCGGTTACAACTGTTAGAAAGCCCGGGTTCAATAATGGCAACAAGAAGAAAGAAGGGGAAGTGCAAGCAGCATCTGCCATGCCACATTGGGAAGGATTTCAGTGTCAGTATTGACCCAATTATAGACCCTCATCTGCTTACGTCGCCAATAGTGTTCCGAATTACCAATATAATACCCTCGACCTCAGTCCGGATATAGGCCTCCGCCTATCACTCACAATGCATATCAACCCAACCCAGGAGGTCAGAACTTTAATCAGGCACAGAATCAAAATCTTGGTCAATGGAGTAATCCAGGAGAAAAGACTGTGAAGTTTACTCCTATTCCGATGACTTATACGGAATTATTACCTGATTTACTCAAGAATGCATTGGCGGCCCTGTGTTCGGCGAAGACCCTACAACCACCATATCCCAGATATTATGATGCAAGCGCTAAATGCGAATATCATAGTGGAGAAGTGGGTCATTCGACTAAGAACTGTCATGCCCTCAAGTTTAAAGTCCAATCTTTGATTGATTCAGGGTGGCTTACTTTTCAAGAACAAAAGCTGAGTGTGGATAAGAACCCTTTGACTGGACATGCAAATACCACGGTTAATGTCGTGATGGGGGAAGAAAGTCTAAGCTTGGTCAGAAGGGTGACCAAGATGAAGAAACCTTTGAATGAGGTTCTCAGAGCAATCTGTCAAGCGGGATTATTCAAATATGAATACAAGCCAGAAGATAAATGTGGATTCCATGCTAGCACCGAACATGTTGTTGATGAGTGTGCTGAATTTAAAGATTTTGTACAAGACTTGATAGACAGACATATTCTGCAAGTCAGTCATCAGAGGAAGGAAGGATAAGTGTTTGTTGGTGAAGAATGGATTCCACAGAGCCCCAAACCGTTGGTAATACAATTCATCAAGGCAACTAATCCGGTGCCTTCAGGATGACAACCCCTGGTGATACAAACACCGTCTTCTTTCCCCTATAAGAATGACAAGGCTGTTCCTTGGAAGTATGGTGTCAGTATCATCCAAGGAGAGCAAAAACATGAATCAGCAAACCAAGACAAGGCGGAAATTGAAAATATATCAAGAATAGGGGGTATGACTAGGAGCGGTCGTCTATTTACTCCTCCTGACTTGAGAGGCGAGAAAAGTCGTGACAAAATTAGAGAAGAAATGGCTGCGGAAAGGGCAAAATCATTTCTGAAAGGAAAAGTTGTACAAGTTGATCCAGAGTCGGAAGAAAAAGAGGGAAAAGAGGTTATCGATGAGGATACATGTGAGTTTCTGAAATTTATCCAGCAAAGCGAGTATAAGGTTGTCGATCAATTAAACCGCATGCCTGCAAAAGTGTCTTTGTTGGAGCTGTTAATGCATTCAATGCATTCAAATTCTAATCGAAAGTTGTTGATGAAAATTTTGAGCGGAGCCCATGTAGAACAAGACATCTCTTTAGATAAATTTGAAGGAATTATTAGTCACATTACTGCTAACAATTACCTGACTTTTACTGAAGATGAAATCCCTTCAGAGGGCAGGGGGCATAACAAAGCTCTGCACATTTCGGTCAAATGTATGGATCATTTTATATCACGCGTGTTGATTGATAATGGTTCATCTTTGAACGTGATGCCGAAAACCACCTTGAACAAGTTGCAAAGTGATGGGATTCATTTACGTCCCAATACCATTATGGTGAGAGCTTTTTATGGAAGCAAAAGAAAAGTTATAGGAGAGGTGGAGCTACCAGTTCGAGTCGGGCCATGCACTTTCCAAGTTATGTTCCAAGTAATGGACATATAACCAGCATACAGTTGCTTGTTGGGAAGGCCTTGGATACATACAGCCGGAGTAATGCCTTCTACTTTGCATCAGAAACTGAAATTTATAATTGATGATAAGTTAATTATAGTTTCTGGGGAGGAGGGCTTGCTGGTGTGTGGACCCACACCGACTCCTTATATTGAAGCTGCAGAAGAAGCTAACCTCTTTTCAGGCTCTGGAGATTCTTAGCACAGCCTATATTGAGCCCTTCAAGGTGAATCCATGCTTGTCTAACGCATCACTGATGATGGCCAGAACTATGATGAAAAAAGGTTATAGACATGGCAGCAGTTTGGGCAAAAATGATAATGGGTCTGTAATGCCACTAGAGCTGGTGGATAACAAAGGGAGGTATGGTTTAGGATACAAACCTACTCGGGCTGATCGGAGAAGAATGATTGAAGAAAGAGTTGAAAGAAGTCGAGCCAGGATAGAGGGACGGGAACTGAAGACAAAGAAATTTTCCCTGTGAGGAATGGATCAAAGTTTTTACAGTGCCGGATGGATTAATCTTGATCAAGTGTCAGTGATCGGGCAGGATCATGAAGGCGAAGGCTTCAATTTTGTGCGCCCTTGTCTTCCTAATGAACAAGTTGGCAATTGGGAATCCGTAGATATACCTGTGGTGTCTACAAGTGATGAAATGTAATATTTTAGGAAGACAAAATTTGGTTTGATTTTGAACAATGTTTTTATTGTGTAATGCTTTCTCTTAGCGATAACAATGGTTCAGTTTTAATGAAATGTGTGTTTTCGATCATTTTTTGGTTTTGTGTATTTATTTTCGTAAAATTGAATAATGCAGATATGACGATGCTTGTTTTGAAAATAATCATTCCAATATTTCATATTCAAATTTCACGGACCCTGATGATAGTATGAAAAATGATGAATATAAAGAACACTGTGAACCCTTCCCGGAATTATTGAGATTAGTGGAACAGGAAGCCAGGAAAATAAAACCCCACTAAGAAGAGGTTGAAATGATAAATCTGGGAGATGAAGGGGAAGAAAAAATGGTTAAAGTCGGAGGTGATTTGTCTTCTGAAATGAGACAGCAGCTATATAACCTTTTGAAAGAATTCAAAGATATTTTTGCTTGGTCTTATAAAGATATGCCTGGTTTAGACTCCGAAATTGTACAACATTGATTACCACTTAAACCAGAATGTCATCCGATTAAACAAAGGTTGAGAAGAATGAAGCCGGAGGTTTCGTTAAAAATAAAAGAAGAGATTGAAAAACAGTTTAATGCTGGATTCTTAGCTGTGGTGCAGTACTCTCAATGGGTAGCTAATGTTGTTCCTGTTCCGAAGAAAGATGGAAACGTTCGAATGTGTGTGGATTACAGAGATCTAAACAGGGCTAGCCCTAAAGATGATTTTCCACTACCGCATATCGACACGTTAGTGGACAACACTGCCATGTCGTCATTATACTCATTCATGGATGGATTCTCCGGATATAATCAGATTAAAATGGCACCTGAAGATATGGAGAAAACTACTTTTATCACTCTGTGAGGCACGTTCTGTTACAAAGTTGTCTTTTGGGTTGAAAAATGCTGGTGCAACCTATCAAAGGGCAATGGTGACTCTTTTCCATGATATGAGGCACAAAGAGATTGAAGTCTACGTTGATGATATGATAGCTAAATCTGAATCTGAAGAAGAGCACATTGTTAATTTGAAAAAGTTGTTTGAGAGGTTGAGAAAATATAAGCTCAGGTTAAATCCGTCTAAGTGTACCTTTGGAGTGAAGTCAGGGAAACTCCTAGGATTCATTATTAGTCAAAGAGGAATAGAAGTGGATCCAAACAAAGTGCGTGCTAATCTCGAGATGCCACATCCCTACACTGAAAAATAAGTTCGAGGTTTTTTGGGAAGATTGAATTACATTGCTAGATTTATTTCCCAGCTAACCACCACTTGTGAACCGATTTTCAAACTGTTACGAAAGAATCAAGTGGTAGAATGGAATGAAGACTGTTAGAATGCTTTTGATAAAATCAAAGAATATTTAAGAGAACCTCCGATACTGCGTTCGCCAGTCCCTGGAAGGCCTCTTATTCTCTATCTGACGGTACTAGAAGGATCGATAGGTTATGTATTGGGCCAATATGATGAAACGGGAAAGAAAGAACATGCCATATATTTCTTGAGCAAAAAGTTTACTAATTGTGAGCAGAGATATTCTTCATTGGAAAAAACCTGTTGTGCCTTGGCTTGGACAACACATCGTTTGAGACAGTATATGCTTAGTCACACCACATGGTTAGTATCTAAAATGGACCCGATCAAGTACATTTTTGAGAAGCCTGCTCTAACTGGAAGAATAGCTCGTTGGCAGATGTTGTTATCAGAATTTGATATCGTTTATGTCACCCAAAAAGCTATTAAAGGCAGTGCTTTAGCTGAATACTTAGCTCAATAGCCCATAAATGATTACCAACCCATGCAACCTGAGTTTCCGGATGAAGATATTATGACTTTGTTTGTATCTGAAGACAGTAGTGATGAAAGAAAATGAATTTTATTCATTGATGGATCCTCCAATGCTCTGGGACATGGTATAGGGGCAGTGCTTCTCTCCCCGGAAAAACAATATATACCAATGACTGCTAGGTTATGTTTTGATTGCACCAATAACATAGCAGAATATGAAGCTTGTGTCATGGGGATCAGAGCAGCCATAGAATATAAAGCAAGGCGTTTGAATGTATATGGTGACTCAGCACTGGTTATCCATCAAATTAAAGGAGAATGGGAAACTCGAGATCAGAAACAAATTCCTTACAAAGCATACATCAAAGGGTTGATTGAATATTTTGATGAGATAGAGTTTCATCATATCTCGAGAGAAGATAACCAGCTAGCTGACGCTCTTGCTACTCTATCCTCTATGTTTGTGATAAGTCAAGAAGAGGAGCTGCCAATGATTAAAATGCAAAGCCATGAGAATCCAGTATACTACAATTTCATTGAAGAAGTAGATGGCAAGCCCTGGTACTTTGATATAAAACGATACCTCCAGAATCGTGAATACCCTGATTCAGCCTCATAGAATAATAAAAGAATGTTGAGAAGGTTAGCCTCGAGTTTCATTTTGGATGGAGACGTGCTGTATAAATGAAATCATGATATGATGCTCCTCCGTTGTGTGGATGCTAAAGAGGCCGAGCTAATATTGCAAGAAGTGCATGGAGGAACCTTCGAAACTCATATGAATGGGCATTCCATGGCTAGAAAGATTCTAAGGGCTGGATATTTTTGGATGATAATGGAAAATGATTGTTGTAAACATGTGAGAAAGTGTCAGAAATGTCAAATATATGCTGATAACATTAATGTATCACCGACTGCATTAAATGTTTTATCTGTGCCATGGCCTTTCTCCATGTTGGGTATAGACGTTATCGGAGCTATTAAACCAAAGGCATCGAATGAGCATCGCTTTATACTGGTGGCCATTGATTATTTTACGAAATGGGTTGAAGCTGCTTCTTACGCAAATGTGACTAGAAAAATAGTGGCAAAATTTATAAGGAAAGTTGATTTGCAGATATGGAATTCCTGACAGAATTATCACTGATAATGCCACCAACCTAAACAATCAAATGATGACTGAGCTGTGTGATGAGTTCAAGATAAAACATCACAATTCTTCCCCTTATCGTCCCAAGATGAATGGAGCGGTTGAGGCGGCTAACAAAAATATAAAGAAGATAGTTCAAAAGATGGTAGTAACCTATAAAGACTGGCACGAGATGCTGCCGTTTGCCTTGCATGGTTATCGTACATCAGTGAGAACATCAACAGGAGCAACTCCTTTCTCATTGGTTTACGGAATGGAAGTCATACTACCGTTTGAAGTTGAAATTCCTTCTCTACGAGTGTTGATGGAAACCAAATTGGAAGAAGCTGAATGGGTTAAAGTGAGATACGACCAACTCAGTTTTATTGAAGAGAAGAGGTTAGCCGTTGTATGTCACGGACAATTATATCAGAAGAGAATGAAAAAGGCATTTGATAAAAAAGTTCGTCCGCAAGAATTTCATGAAGGAGATCTGGTGGTTAAAACGATCATATCAGTTCAGAAGGATCATCGCGGTAAATGGATGCCAAACTATGAAGGTCCATATGTGATAAAGAAAGCCTTCTCCGGAGGAGTACTAATTCTCACAAGAATGGATGGGGAAGAGTTACTATTACCGGTTAACTCTGACACAGTTAAAAAATTCTATGCATAATATGATTCCATAATTTGGGGAATATAATATTTGGAAACATTGAATGATATTGGAATTGTATCTGTATATTCGTTTTGATGAAATAAAATTTCCTTTGATTTCTCTACATATATTTTTTGTTATGCTAAGAAAAGTATACACCGCGGGTAGGCTACGAGATTTCTTGAGGTTTGAAGGATGTCACGGAATAAGAAAAAAGAAGAGAAAATTTGCTCAATAAATCGTGTTTATGGAATCATTGAATTTATTGATAAAATGATAAAAAGCAATAAAAAAAGTTTTCGCACATTTTTAAAACTTGGCATAAAGAAAGAGGAATTAATTGATCTTTATCAAACGGAACATATTTGCATACATGTCTTAAAAACCTCTTTGAGCCTTCATTCATCCAGCCGGGAAGAGAAAGGATTCGTCTAAATAATCCTCAATGTCGATTGTCAAAGTTAAATAAACATCACATTGGGGCAATCAGATAAAGTTTTCATATGAGTAATTTCATTCTCAATCTCTTCTCTTCAAAGGCATTCAAAAATAAAATAATAATAAGAGTCCGTCAGATTGAAAAGCCCACAAAAGGGAAATATGAGCAAAAGATAGGACAATAAAAAGAAAGAGAAAGAAAAATGACAAGTGTTGGGAGTCATTGAAGTTTGTTGCAGGCGTTAATCTCTCTGAAAATCAAGCAATCAAGACTCAAAATGATATATGGCGATGTTTCTTCATCCCAAATAATCAATAGATTTTCCATTGTACCCTCTTTGAGCCAAAAATGAATTTTCTTTCAAAAGAGATACCCCAAACAAAATCATCAGCAAGCTGAAATTCAGTTCATGGTACATATCGAAACCTTCTAGAGAAGAAACACCAAGAAGAGGAAGGAAAGAAAGAAAAGAAAAAATTCAAAGGCAAAAGTATATTATCAATTCATAGATGATATTCACAAATAAAAGAATGTTCGTAACAGGGGAAGAAAAATAATAATGGCAGAAAATGATCTCAACAAAAGCTTGAATTGTCTTTCACAAAACCAGGTTGATGATTTTTGTTACAAAGTAATGAAAACTCACACGCAGTCTTTTGAGCCTTTATAACCTTTCTTTCAAAACCCTTTAAACCCTTGGCCATGTTACAAGCCACATAAAGTCCATATGGATTGAAGAATGATTGCAACGAATTTCACAAAGAATAACCCTGCAATAGAGAGATGTGACTGCCAATATGAGTCGGACAAAATGAAAAATGAATAAAAAAGAAAAAAATCCGAATGCCTTTGGTAGAAAGGATGATATCAATTAAACAGCAAAATATTGTCATTGAAATATTAACATTAGGGCAATCCTTTCTTATTTGTGTCTTTCCCATTATTCTTTTGATTTAATTTTTGTCACCCATACTTCAAAATTAGGGTACTCCTATTCGATTGATTTGTGTTTGTTCATCTTTTTGAAGACATTTTTCTTCACATGAGTTGTATTGCCTCAGTTTCTCACTAAATTCACTTCTCTTCGTTTAAACCAGCAAAATAAGCCATCCCTTTAAACCTAAAAGCTAAAAAGTCGGGGCACTATCGTTTGCGGTTTGAGGAAGTCATTTGGACTCTCCTCAGTTGATCATAAAACCCTGTTTCCCGTTTTTATTGCTTAACCACCAATTTCAGTACAAGTGTGACAAGATGTGATGAATGGTAGAGTCAATAAATCTTAATTGCCAGGCTTAAGGTTTGCCAAAAATCGTTGAAAAAAGCCAGATCAAGACAAAAAGAAAATTTTCTGACTCAATAAATTCAATGATTGCTAAAAAAGCATTTGATTTATGGCAAAAAGCAGAAAAAAATAATGAAAATGAATGGAAAACGGAAAAACAAACAAGTCTTGCTGAACGTAAAGTTTTACTTTAGGTTCTTCTTTTGAAATATCATGCATTATCCAGACTTACATTGCATTCACACATGCACACATTTGATGAGCAAAAAAAAATCAAAATTTCACACTTTCAGGCTTGCGTATTCATCCACACATGTAATCGCATATGGTAAAACAATTGGAAACTCAAAGTTTTCATGCATTCATACATGCATTCTCATAAGCATGTTGATCAAAACTCACCAAAGTTGAATTCTCCAAAGATAAAAGACCCTCTCGATACAAGGTCTAAAGCGAAGATACGATGATCCTCTCGATACAAGATCCCGGTCTCATGTTGTTCGATGTGACACGCTAGTTCACGGTCAACCTTATGTTCGGAGCGATGATCCTCTCAATACAAGATCTCGATCTCCAGTTAAAATTCGTAACCCTCTCGTCCTCAGAAGGTCAAGATTGCGATTTTATTTCTGTTGCCGCAATAAATGACGTGTGACTCTCTCATCTTCATATAAAGTCAAGGTCTCGACCATGATTAGATGCATAACCCTCTCGTCCTCAGGAGGTCAAGGTTATAACGTCATTTTTAGTCCTCAATTTTGAAAATGTTTTCATTTCGAACGAAACTAGTTGTTTATATCTTTACTTATGTTTTATTACATTAACTTGGAAATTTTTAATTTTCAAAGTTATTCAATAAAATCCAAGTAAAGAGGGGCAGCTATCAACACCTAGTTTCGTCCAGATAAAAAATGTGTGTTTCTAATAATTTTAAAATCATAATTTCAAAATTTTAATCATTTAGTAAACTTTGACTTTTTTTTGTATTCTCTCTTGTTAAAAAAAATGATGAAATGAAAAAATGTATTTATTTCATTATCTTTCTCTATTTTATTTTAATAATGGTAGCAAAATACAAAAAACTATGGTCCTCTCAAGGCTGACACCTCTTGGATCAGACTGCTCCCCTTTTCACACCCTCATAGCTACTGTTAGCACCCCCCAAATCTTCTGATTCTCTATGGTACATTTGTTCTGACTCCACCACCCTCTGCACCAAAATCAGGAGCTGCAATGTCTCCTGCACAATCTCTGAAAAAGCTGATTGGTTCCCCATTATGGATCCCCCTGCTAACCGTTTTTGGCATTTTACTCACCCAAAAAGAAAACGAAACATGATATAAGAAGCCGAATATGCAGACTATCGGGGGCGGATTCTTTTTCTCGTAACTCAGAGAATACTCACCACCTTTGGTTTACTTCTTGTATAAGTCTAAAACCTACAAGTGCAAAGTCCATTACAGAAAAGAAATTGGAAGGATCAAACTGAAGGAAGAAAAAAAAAGGAAAGTGAAGAAATTGTCTTCTATAAAGATTGTAAATAGGTATGATTTTCTCCTTTACTGGCTTCTATATGAGTGTATTGTTCCGCTTGGAATCTTTTTTTATTCCATGATTGGTTGATTTGTGTCAATGTCAATATTGAATGTAAGTTGTTTGGCTTCAAATCAATAGAGTGAAATTGAATAATGGTAAACATAGGTTATACCTTCAAATCAGACCAGGACAGAATGTAACAACGGAGCCTCAATGTGAAACCTTAAGAGTGAACTTAGGTTGAGTGTTTGAATCCTTATACCACCATCGACCTTCAGTTATGATTTCATCAAGTCCCTTTGTTTCGCCGTAGTGTGAGGATGCACAAGAACCAAAACCAAGCAAGGCAAAATTTGAAAAAAAACCTCCCTGCCCTCACCTTCGTCTCAAAACCCAAACCACAATAGAACTGCCATTGCTTCAACTCACGCGCCACAACCATAGCCACCGCCATTAACTATTGCCAACTTGTCACTCCCTCCTATAACCTCTCACCTCGAATATGCCCAAAACCCACAACAAAAATGACTTCTACCACTAGATCCTTCACCCAATCGCATCGCTAGAACCTCCTGCCACCGTGGGTTGTCATCGATCTCCTATGTCGTCGTTCGCGCAGCTAGAGAAGATCGTGCCACCACCCTCCAACGCTACCAGCATCTCCGTCAAGCCTCGCGACCACCACACCACCATCGTCGCCTTACTACACCATCTCTACCGTAACATCCTCAACCACCTAAACCTCCTCTCTCGACCCTAGCCATAATAGCCTTCCGCCACTGTTCCTCACCCAAAAAAACAGCGTCAAGCACCCTCTCATTCCTTGCCGTCGATGTTGCAGAGATCATGGCAACGTCGTTGTCACACGCCGCACCTCCACCAAAACCCACAGCCATCCAGAACCTCTTCTTCCTTTCGCTTGCAATCCCTCATCGTGCTCGAATGACATCTCTCTTTGAACCATTCGCATCTGCCGCCGTGGTATTTTGGAACCCTAAACTTAGGGTAAAGTGGAGTAAGTGGCATGGTGGTGGGCTTGGCCCGTTATGGTTTCATGATAGCAAGAAAAAGAGTGATTCTTCCTGCACCTCCATGACGACTTCCTGCACCTCCATACTAATTGCAATTTTACCAAATTACCCTTTTAAATTTTGTTAAAGGTCAAAATTACCATTCTTCCTTTTTCACTCTCAGACGCACCTCTCCTCTCACATTTCCATCACCGGCGAGCGTGCACCTCCATAGCAGCGTTGCCTCTGCTTCTTCCACGTCCGGCACCACTTCTGCCTTGTTCCACGTCCAGCACTTCCACAATAGCTTCTTCCACATCCAACAATTCTGCAAACTCCTCTCTCTCTCGAAGACATCCTCTGCGAGTGAAGAAATTGACGCACCAAGCACTACCAAATTCAACCTACATTGCTAATTATATCATCAATTGAAGTAAAGGTAAGGTGTATTGTATGTTTAATTTCAATTTGGAGTGAACAATTTAGGATTTGGTGGCGGATGACGGCAATGGTGTAGGTTCTTCGTCGGAGAAGGAGTATATTGCGGGTTGTGTAACCCGCAATTCATTTGTAAGTTCAAATGCATTGCGGGTTACACAACCCGCAACATATTTTTATTTTGAAAATATGTTTGTATCACCAGTTGAGTATTTTGTGCATTTTCAATATTTTCTTTGCTTTGTTTCAGAAGTATGGCAAGAACTAGAGAAGGTCAAGAGAGACCCACAACCTCTGTAAGGCGAGGAGACAGACGTGATGAAGTTGTTGAGGCAGAGGGATTCCCAGGTGGTCCTTCTGATTGTTCTGTTTTGGTTAGTTACCCTGATCATATTGCGTTTAGACTATCGAATGGTGAGGTAAGATATTTACAAATTGTTGTACTGTGTTAGTGCTTGAATTAAATTTAATTAGTTACATGAGTATTAGGAATATGAATTGTATTTATTTGTTTTGTATAGGAACGGGGAGAATTGAGATTGGTCTCCCATGGAAGAAAATTTAATAAATTTGGCATTCCTTGCCC
>Ga0209700_101971_pt1 | contig 42512 bp, 23 predicted proteins | sample SiratroredBW_FD_187528 | JGI IMG/M metagenome (GOLD analysis project Ga0209700, IMG submission 187528) | Root nodule microbial communities of legume samples collected from California, USA - Siratro red BW (SPAdes) (version 2) | ecosystem: Host-associated > Plants > Roots > Nodule | place: USA... | reverse complement strand
AAAAAAAAAAAAAAAAAAAAACCATTGTCAGGTGTAAAAGATAAAACAAAACACCTAAGTAATTAAAGTTAAAACATGATAATGATTTTATAATATTTTATAACTTATAATGATTTTTTTTTGGCTAATTGTATATTTTTTTATTTAATATATTTAATAACCAAAATTTTTTTTAAAGCATTTTTCATTCGACTCTAATAAAATATTATAAATAAACAAAATATAATTTTAGACTACTAAATAATTAATAAAAAAATAAAGAAAAAAAGAAAAATAAAGAAAAAAGAAAAAATAAATATAATTACATTTTTATAGTTTATTTTATAGTTTTTAATTTTATTTATTTTTTTACAAATAAACATATTGACTAAGAATAAAAAGTATAAATTTATTTTTTAAAAACTATAAATGAAACATCTCAAAAAATACAATTGCACATATTAAGATAAGATAAATGTAATATGTAATATGTAATGAATAAAACGGAACTAACGTGAGGTAATAAAAAAAAAATAAAAACAAGCTAAAGAAAACAAAACATGTGTTCGATACTAAACACACACATGTACACACGTGCGCACACACAAGCACACACACCCACATACACGCATATGTGCGCGCACACACACCCACACCCACACACCCACACACTCACACAAACACACTCATCATCCAAAACTGAGTGTTTTATAATGGTTCTAATGTATATGAATTCCCTCATCATCTTCTCACTACCTGATATTTTAGTTTATTTGACTTAGATTATCAGTGAAACTTGAGCTTAAGGATTTATGTTAAAACACGGATGCCATACACACGATAAGCACAACTTGTACATTGTCCCAAATGTATGACCTCAATTTTCATTGTTCACAACATTGTATCCCATTCAATCCGTAACATCAAAACATGCAAGGATACATCTCACATAAAGAAAGTAGTTATTTACTAAGCATTTAAACATCAATTGTTCCCACAAGTTCAATTAACACAAAATCAGTCATTTCATCAAACTGTACAAAATTTCATTATTACTGCTAGAGAACATTTCAAATTAAAATCACATCTCATTTCATAGTCAAGTACTCTAACTTACTATACTATAGCAAAATTTTAAGACTAACTTCCCTTATCCGAAGAGATTTTGTTCAAACAAATTTTGTTCAAACAGTTCTAAGACATATTATAGTACCCCAAAAATCTAGGAACCTAGAGCAAGTTATCAAAACATAATCAAATTTCAATATGACTCCAATTAAGTTGAGAGAAACAAGTTTCTCAACTGTCCTTACTAAGATAGATGACAAAAACTAAGAAAAAAAATAGAGAACAAAGGATCCTTGGATGAACAAAAATGTACCCTGATCAAAGTTTTGATTGGGTAGAATCGTTTCTTGATTCCTTAGCAGTTGAGAGGTGCAATCAGAATCTAAAATTAATGAATGGTGGGGTGTTAAGACTTTATTCGACAAGTATACTGAGTCACAAGTAATATAGTGAGTTAAGTAAAGATGTTGATTCCTCAGGGAACAATTTTGTTTTAGAATTTCAGCATCACTACTCAATAAGCAAATTCAGTTTTAAGATAATTTGATAATAATTCGAGTCAAGAAACATAAAAGAACAATTAAAAATAAATAACAATTATAAAAAGAAGTTTGTAAGATCTAGAAGGACTCTGGGATTGAACTTCATCTATCTCCCTCATTCATATTTTGGAATTGATAAAAACATACAATATTCGTAACTACTCACAATTGATGCACATATAAAAATCATTCACACCGATTCCTCTAATATGAAATTCATAAGGAAATTTCCTAAACACTGATCCCTCAGTTATTTAGTAAATTACCCAGCATTAAGAAAGATATTATACGCAATCAATACATCGAAACTTATCCCTAGTATTCCAATATATTGAGTATTTTCATCTAGGTTGGAAACTTAAAAGTACTTCCCAGTTAAATTTAAGAATCAAAATTAAGACTTTATTGATTAGATAAACTCTAGCATTAAGCACAAGATGAAAATACCAATTGCGTAGAAACTGAATATTATATATAAAAATCACTAAAATATGAACGAGTTCAAAAGATTACATTCAATCCCAAAGATGAAGAATTAGCTACCCATGTTACAACCCAATGAAAGGAAGATTGCAAGAGGAGAAGAAAATCTTGATTCTTAGCCGTCCGCCTCCTTCCTCTAGGTCTTGCCTCCGTCCTTTAGGTCTTGATGCCTTCCAAAACCCTAAAAATCTCCTTTTAAACTTGGTTTTGGGCCTAGGTTAACTGACTTTCCTTTTGGGCCTTTCTCTATTTTAAACTTTTCATTTATTTTCTTCATGAATCTTCCAATCTATCATTTTCTTCATTCTTTTATACCTGAAATTTCACAATAATTGAGATTAAATGATTTCCTTTAACTCAGGACTCAAAACATAAATTTAAATCTAAAAACTCTAAAATTGGGAGGAATTACTATTTTAAATAACACTTAAACCCACAAGTACTCAATATTTCTCATGTATAAAAACACTCACAATTGGTACTTATTAACTCCCCCCAACCTAGAATCTTGTTTGTCCTCAAGCAAAGTAATTGGACTTACACACACAAAAAAAATTTCCAAAACAAAAACAGTGGTTGCTCAAAAACCAGACCCATGGTTCAATCATCAGACAACATTCATTTTCAAAACAAGAATTCAATATAAGAGAGATCAGATATTCTAAGTCAAATTAAAGCAGGAAAAAGACACAATAAATCTACAAGAGAAACAATTCAAACAAAGACATGATAATCTAATTGAGGAATTTCTCTCTTAATGTCTCACAGGGTAGTATCTCTCTGAACTTCCACTGACTCTAAACAAATCAAAGTTGCCTTTCATTTTTAGTCAAATCACAAACACACAATCAACATGGATCTTAAGGTCTTTTAAAGGTTGTAGTGAGGCTGAGCTATCAAGAACATTGGTTTTTCAGATAACAAAATGCATACTTCAGACAAGGAGAACATATCTACAAATGAGACAAAATATTCCTTAGAAAGAATTAATCTACCAACTCTTGATTTCATCCTGATTTCATCCTACCATTTTTTTTAATTCACTCTTTTGTTTATTTTTCTTTTTCTCTTTTTTTTTATTTATTTCAATTTTTTTTTTGAGTAGAACAAAAGAGCGAGTTATCTAACCCATTTCTTTACATAACCAGCATCTCAAAGCTAAATCAACCCTTCCCATTATGAAAATTTCACCTATGTTCTCCTTCCTCAAGCATGCTACAAGGGTGAAAAATGAAATATCAATTGAAGGTTAGGGTGCAACAAAGAAAATTTCAGCTCAAAGGATTATCAAAAGAATTGGTTATAAACTATACTTGGTTGGCTTTTTGGCTCTGGGTTTAAATATCTAAATGCAAAAATGTCTTAATCATCTCCAAGTTCTCATATGTGAAGTAAAATAACACAAAAAATCAGGCAACATCAACTTGATACATTACTTAGTGGAACTCTCAACTCTCAACTGTTTAAAGATTCACAACTCACTTGGCTAATTGGTTTTAATTCCTCAATTTTTATCAAGCCTTGGTTTAGTCATAACCCTGTTCAATTTTCATGCTTCAATGACCCACTCAACTTAACTAAAAAATTCTAATCCCCTAAAAGTTTCCCAATAATAAGATGATCTGACTTAGAACAATCATGAGTCTAATTTCTACTCAACCACAGAATTAAGCTAAGTACCACACATCAAACATAAAAATAACAAATAAAAGTAACAAAAATAAATATTGAATGAAAAATCAATCACAAGCATACTACAATATTTAATTAAAGAAAAAAAATGTTTTATCAAGAATCTTCCCTCATAATCCTCTCAAAGTAGGTGTCAATTCTGCATCTTGATGTTCTTCTACTGTCGCTGTGGTTATGCCTACTCCACCTCCCCCATGAAAATTAGGCATGTCCCTAGGCCATGCGACATAAGAGTTGAATTGGTTAGGTAAAAGAAATTGAGACCAAAGAACACTTACCTCGAAGATTATGCAGTGGAAATTCAAGATTAAAAATGATTGAGCAAATGTGGCTCATAAGGGTGAGGGCAAGAGGGGAGTGAGCCCTTTAGGATTCTACATTTTTTTTTCGGCAAAAATTTTTGCCCAAGTGAGATTAGCCTCGCCCGGGAGAAAATACTCTAGTGGACACCTTTAATTTTCGCTCAAACGAAATATTCTTCACTCAGGCTAGCTTCACATCGTCAAGATCCTCGCCCAGGCGAGACCAGTTTCGTCCGGGCGAAAATGCTCCAGTGGGTACCCTTAATTTTTGCTCAAACGAGATATTTTTCGCTCGGGCTAGCTTCACATCGTCAAGATTCTCGCCCAGGCGAGACCAATTTCGCCCAGGCGAAAATGCTCCAGTGGACACCCTTAATTTCGCCTAGGCGACTCTCGGCTCGCCCTGGCGAAACCATTCCAATAAGCACCTCCAATTTTCGGCCAAGCAAAATCAGCTTCGCCCGGGCGAGAGTTGCAGTTCAACATTTTTTCATTTTTTCTCTGCAAAATTCGCTCAGGCAACTCCCGGATCGCCCAAGCGAAAACATTCCTGCACCTATGAGATTCAGGATCTTTTAACTTCACTGCTCCGTGAGGCCTTCTTTGCCTTTGGACATTGTTCTTGGAAATTTTTCTCGCCTTTCCAAACTTTTTCCAACATTTTTGCACTTCTCTTTCTTCCCCTTTATCTATTTCATCAATGGCAAGAATTTTCATCAAAGGATAAATGCATGGATCCTCTTTTCCTGTTCAGCACAAACTTCATCTACAACATCCACTCTAAAACATTCTTTTGCACTGCTTGGATGTTTCATAGCTTCAAAGACATCAAAGCTCACCTCTTCATCTTGTGCACATACCTTAAGTTTTCCTTTATCAACATCAATGATGACCTTGGCAGTTTTCATGAATGGTCTTCCTAAAATCAAGGGGACTTCAGCATCCTCCTCCATATCCATAACCACGAAGTCAACAGGGAATATAAATTTGTCCACCTTCACTATCATGTCTTCAACAATTTCACAGGGATATTTTATAGACCTGTCAGCTAGCTGTAGAGTTATCCTTGTAGGTTTCACTTCGACATCTCCAATCTTCTTCAGCATGGAGAGAGGTATAAGATTGATGTTTGCTCTAAGATCCATTAAAGTTCTTTTAATTTTGAGATTTCCTATGGTGGCAGGTAAGGTAAAGCTTCCCGGATCTCTAGATTTCTGTGGCAAGGATTTTTGAATGATGGCACTGCACCCAGCTTCCAGTTCAACTGTTTCCTGATCAGGAATTTTTCTCTTCTTTGTCAATAGCTCTTTCATGAACCTGACATAAGTTGGCATTTGCTCCAAGGCTTCAATGAATGGAATGTTAATCTGCAGCCTTTTCATAACATCCATAAACCTTGAAAATTGTCTATCCTTGTCCTTCCTTGAGGGGGCATGTGGGTAAGGAATATCCCTCACAGGGGGACATCTCATTTGACTCTCACCTTTTTTGTGTTTCTCACTCTTTTTCTCACTCCTTCCACTTTCTTCTCTACTCTTTTCTTTTTCTCCCTCACTCTCATTTTTCTTTCTTCCACTCCACTCTCTTCAACATTTAGCTTATCACCAATACCTTCTCCCACAACCTTTCCACTCCTTGTTGTAATTGACTTACAGTGCTCTCTGGCGTTGGTTTGGGTGTTGGCTGAGAATTGACTTCCTTGTTGATCTGCTAGTTGTTTGGCTAACTGGCCAACTTGTGTCTCAAGATTTCTGATGGAGGCCTCTATATTCTTCTGATTATCCATAGAGGCTTGCATGAATTTTTCCAGAGTATCTTCCAACTTGGTTGTCCTATCTTGAGTTGAAGGGAATTGTTGTTGTTGGTAGAGAGTGTTGGATGGGCCAACATCCTATTTCCACCCAAAGCCTTGACTTTGATTATTTCTCCACCCTTGAGATGCATTGTTCTGATAATTTCCAGAAAAGCCACCTTGTCTACCTTGATTTCCCATATACTGAACCTCTTCTTGTGAAGGATTGACTTGATAAGAGCATTGTCCATTTGAGTGGTCACCTCCACAGAAGTCGCACTTTATATTTTGGCCTTGATTGGGAGAGAACTGCATAACCTATAGTTGTTGAGGCAATTTTGATAATTGCTTTGTGATTGCCTCCATCTGCTGGGTCAAGATCTTATTCTGAGCTAAAAATGCATCAGAGGTACTAAGATCAAGCATTACCTTCTTTTGAACAACTTGCCTGTCATGTTAGGCCTGATAGTCTGTAGAAGCTAGAGCATCGATGATTCTTGTTGCTTGCTCTACATCCAATATCATCTTAGTATCAGGCCTCAGACCATTGTGAAAAATGGTCAGTTGTGCTATGTCTTCCAAGCCATGGTTTGGGCATCTTCTGAGCATCACTTTGAAGCGTTCCCAAGCATCACAGAATGCTTCATCTGACCCTTGCCTGAATGTGGAAATGTCTGACTTGGCCTTGATGAAACGGGACAGTGGGAAAAATCTATGCAGAAATTTTTCCTCTACATCATTCCAGCTTGTGAGACTCTGATTGGGATGGGACTTCAACCATTCTTTTGATTTACCTGCTAATGAAAAAGGAAAAAAACGAAGGTAAGCATATTCAGTATCACCTTCTTCAAACCCCATAGTTCCAACAAGCTCATAAAATGTGGCAAGATGAGAGTATGGATCTTCATTGTTCATCCCCATGAACTGGTTGGCACTAATCAGATTAAGGAAAACTGCTTTCATTTCTACATGTCGAGTGGTAGCAGACATTGCTATGCTAGAGAAATGTCTTGGCCCTTGTTGCATGGCATAATTCCCTAGAGTTCTTCTAGGTGGAGGCGGTGGTGGAACTCTGTCTCTTTCAGCCATATTCTCTTCTTGATTTACTTGAATATCTTTGTGAGGGCTGGCGGAAGGTTCTTTTCTTGCTCCTTGCTTTGATCTCTTTTTCCTTCTACGGTTGTTTCGAGCTATCTTTTCTATTTCTGAATCAAATTGCAGTTGATTTCTTGGAACCTATCCTCTTAATAACATAAATCAGGAACAACTTAAGCAAGAATTAGCACAAGAGGATTAGCAAATAACTAAAAAACAAAAGAAAACAAAAGACAAAAATAAAAATAAAAGATATTCACAGTAATTAATGAGCTATGTTCTCAAATTCAAAAACAATAACCGTTCTCCGGCAACGGCGCCAAAAACTTGTTAAGACTTTATTCGGCAAGTATACCGAGTCACAAGTAATATAATGAGTTAAGTAAAGATGTCGATTCCTTAGAGAACAATTTTGTTTTAGAATTTCAGCGTCACTACTCAATAAACAAATTCAGTTTTAAGATGATTCGATAATAATTCAAGTCAAGAAACATAAAAGAATAATTAAAAATAAGTAACAATTATAAAAAGGAGTTTGCAACATCTAGAAGGATTTTGGGATTGAACTTCATCTATCTCCCTCATTCATATTTTGGAATTGATAAAAACATACAATATTCGTAACTACTCACAATTGATGCACATATAAAAATCATTCACACCGATTCCTCTGATATGAAATTCATAAGGAAATTTCCTAAGCACTGATCCCTCAGCTATTTAGTAAATTACCTAACATTAAGAACAGATGTTATACGCAATCAATACATCGAAACATATCCGTAGTATTCCAATATATTGAGTATTTTCATCTAGGTCGAAAACTCAAAAGTACTTCCCAATTAAATTTAAGAATCAAAATCAAGACTCTATTGATCAGACAAAATATAGCATTAAGCACAAGATGAAAATACCAATTGAGTAGAAACTGAATATTATATATAAAACTCACCAAAATATGAATGAGTTCAAAAGATTGCATTCAATCCCAAAGATGAAGAATTAGCTACCCATGGTAGCCATTACAACCCAATGAAAGGAAGATTGCAAGAGGAGAAGAAAATCTTGATTCTTAGTCGTCCGCCTCTGTCCTCTAGGTCTTGCCTTCATCCTCTAGGTCTTGATGCCTTCCAAAATCCTAAAAATCTCCTTTTAAACTTGGTTTTGGACCTAGGTTAAGTGGATTTTCTTTTAGGCCTTTCTCTATTTTAAAATTTTCATTTCTTTTCTTCATGAATCTTCCAATCTATCATTTTCTTCATTCTTTTATACATGAAATTTCACAATAATTGAGACTAAATGATTTCCTTTAACTTAGGACTCAAAACATAAATTTAAATCCAAAAACTCTAAAATTGGGAGTAATTATTATTTTAAATAACACTTAAACCCACAAGTACTCAATATTTCTCATGTATAAAAACACTCAAAATTGATACTTATCATGGGGAGAATATTTTTAGATAAAGGAAGAGAGTTTTGAAATTGAAAGAGAGAGTTTTAAAAGGGGAAGAGAGCGGAAGGTGCCAACATGATTTTTTTTTTCTTTTAAAGAGAGGTTTCACAATAAAAGGAAAATGACTTGTGAAGATAAAACCAACACAAATTCAACCTCTCCATCAATTTTGAAGCATTATACTAATGATTCAATTATTCAATTAAAGGAACCCTTTTCAAGATTCAAAGAATTACATGTGGTGAATTTCATATTAATTCTTTAAAATGTAATTCAGCAAAATATTATAAAAAAATGTGGAAGTATCTAATAAGTCAAAGAGATGAGTTTAAAATAGTTTATTTAAAATGGGATCCATATCAAGTACAACTTTAAAAATATCCTTTTTCAAAAGAGAAGAATATCTAAGCAGATTTCAATCTACATGGTTTACAATGTTTTCTTCTTGGCTAGAGTATTTACCAACTAGTGATGAAGCTTATTATTTGTCATGGTATCTATTTAGTTCGAAGCCAGCTGGTAGCTCTAAGTCAGATGTGTGTACTAGACAAGGATTTAGATCATGTAAAATGTTAATGTAGGAATAATTATGCATTTTTGAACCACATTAGATATAGTCCTGGCTCACTACACAACAATAAAGTGAAAGATTGAGGACTTGTTAAATCAATCTATGTACATAATAATATTATAAATGTTTAAAGTTTAGAACAAGTATGAAATAATTCTCAAAACCTTTATTAATACAATTTGTTAGCTCGCTAGTGTTTCAAGCTTGTGCGTTTAGAGGCCATTTAAAAACATCAAAATCAAGTAATAGATTTTTTTTTTTCAAATGATTAAACTTCTAACATCATATAATAATAAAGTGACACAAGTTGTGTTAAATATTTTTTGTATAATTTAAAATATACTTCTCTTCATATTTATATAGAAATCTGATATATTTTCTTTTACAAAAGTAAGAAATTAATTAGAAGAATTTGAAAAATCTAAATTTTAGATAATTTTTTATTGTGCAAGTGATGATGAACAGATTATATGATTAATTTTAACACAAATTTGAATTATGTATTTTTCTATGAGACACTATCACTCTCTAGTAGTAAAATAATATGGTCATCCAAGCCTACATCCTTGTATATTAGCCAGGAATGACTAAAGGACAAAAAATATGCTCGGTTAAGCCAAAGAATGGCTTGACAAAGAATACTCCTTGCCAGAGTCAGCCAAGAGTGACTATGATTTGAAAGAATACTCAATTAAGCTAGGAGTGACTACAAACCCAAAGAATACTCGGTGTCAGATAGAAGTGACCTGAGGAAGGAATACTCGAGGAGTTAGCCAAGAGTGGCTATGAGCCCAAAGAATACTCGATGTTATGAGTGCTTGAGGAAAGAATACTCAAAGAGTTAGCCAAGAGTGACTACGAGCCCAACAAATACAAATGTATTTCGTTACATTAGTTTGCCTAGTTGAACTTGATTTGTTGATCAATAAATAGATGTAGTCTATGTGACAGACAAACTAGTATAAATTGTTTTGTATGTATTCTTTCCTCCTTATCTATTTTACATTACATGTTATTATCATTGCACTAATCCAAGAAGAAAAGTTATTGTGAGAGTATTTTTTAACATACTTTTATCAAAAGGTTTTTAGATAAGATTTTTAAATCTATATATGGAAAGGTTGGTCAGACGTAAGAACTATGATCTAATTACTTCTTAAAGTAAATATAAAAATATATTAGTCAAATGATCCAATTGAGATGCAAACTTTGTGTCTGTTGTGACTGAAAGGGCTCAAGATGAAATAACTATTCAAATACTTTTCTATGAGCATATATATTATGAGATACAAAGGATACTTGTTTTATGCTTCATTATAAGAATCCTATTGCAAAATATTTATGAAACTATATCTATTTCAGCCAATCTTTTCTAACGAATTATCTTAGAGCAAACTTATTAGATGTGATATATCAAACACACTAATCACAATTTGATCATAAATTAGAGTCAATGAGAAAAGATATCAAACAAATGATTTTGAGAAATTAACAAGTCACGTCTCATATAATGCATTAAATGAAGAATTTTTAGTATGATTATTTTACAAACCAAATCATCATCTTAGCACCATTAATTAAATAAAATATATATATATATATATATATATATATATATATATATAATTTAAATTTAATTAAATCATAATGTGATTTTTCTATTTTACACAATTTGTCATAAATTTAGAGAGAGATAGAAAGTAAAAAGTAAAGAGATTTGAAGAAATGGTGATCTTTTTGAAATAAAATTTGTTTAATTTATTTTTTCTATTTATAAACTTTTTACTTAAATAATAAAATAATTATACTTTATTTAAGTTATTCTTGCCTTTATAAAATTTCTAATGAAAAATTTGTATATATTAAAATAACATAATTGAATTTTAATTTTAAAATATATAATAAAAAAAATCATTTCGTTAAAATATTTCGTTTAACTTCTTTTTTTATTAAAATCAGAATCTTACTTTAAACCGATTGAAATACTATTTCATAATAATTATTTATATTACTATCCCCCTCTCACTCAACCAGCTTTTATTTCCCATTTATTGTATTTTAAAAATAATAGTTTCCTTTATTATGAAAAAATAATTAAAACTAAAAACATTAATATCTACAATCCATGTTTGAAATAAATAAATAAGTTTTTTAGTTATTGCTAACTCCTATTACAATTTTTATGAAAAGAAAAAGTTAAAATATTGAACAATAATGTTTATCTGAATCTGAATACAATACAGGTTACTGTCCTCTATTTGTCTCTATATACAAACAGATAGATATTTAAATACATATTTACTAACTTTATTTCTATACATTTATATACAATAAAAGTATTTAAAAAGTCATAACAATTTTTGAAATCTAATTGATCAGACATTTAATATTTTTTCATGAGGAGTTTATATTTTTATAAATGAAAGTGTTATAAAGTAACATTTTTAATATTTTTAAATAACCTTTTTAACCTAATATTTGTTTTATAATTTGTATTTCATCATCTTTTCAGTAATTAATAAAATTATACTCTAATAATTTATATATAATTAAAGATTATATTCAGACCAAAATACTGCATAATAGAATTTAAAAGAAGGCAGTTAGTTCAATTTTTTTGAAGTGGCATGGGTAATTGGTAGTGATTATAAATAAATGCAAAAAAATATTTTTAAAAATGATTTTTTGTAAATACCATTTGAAACATTTATTTAATCAAATTTAAATCAACTTAATAATGAAATCAAAACTAATTTATTTGAAAAAGTAAATTAACTTATACATAAAATAGTTCTTATGCTAAAAAATAAACAGATATAAAATTAAGAAAACTATAAACATAGGGAAATTCTTATAATAATAATAATATATTATAAGGATTTTTTTTTCAAATACGTATCACTATCATCTTCTATTCCTGAAAAAAAAATTATCATTTTTTAGTATATATATATATATTTATTTATTTATTTATTATCGAGATTATAACGGGAAATTAAACTTAGACTCCTTCGAAACCCTCAAGCTTCTTTCTGTAGATGCTAACTTCGTCGTTAAGCTCTCACTCATTCAAGCTCTGGAGTTCTCTCTCGGGTTACTCTCTCTTAACTCTGAATTTTTTCTTTACTACTAGGGTTTCTTGATTCATGTGTTTTTCTAATTATTTTTTTAACATAATAATAACAACAATAGTAATAAAAGTTGTCAAATACCATAATAATTGTCTTCTATGTTTTATGATTAGTATATATGAAAGTCTAATTAGCTATATTCTGGTTAAAGGGAATTTAAATTCACAAGCTCAAAAGTTACATGGAATTTGGCATTCATGAGATATCCATTCTTTTTTTCTTTGATTCCAATAAATTGGAAGATGGGAGAGACATCCCAATATTATTGGATAGGGCACCAATGACATGTTGGAACAGTAAATAGAGGTTCACCTGGAGGATTAGTTTGAAATGCAATAAATTTTATTTGCAGCTATTCAAATAGCTTCTAGGTGTTAGAGAGTCTTCCTGAGGAGGGTTACCCACCAAAGGGGAAAGTGGTGCCAAGGGGATTTGAATCCATCCACGGAGAAGGTGGGAGTTTGTTTAGATCTTTTACCACTTATTCAGTCTATTTTTAGACCCAGTTCATTTTATTGATTATAGTAGGTGAGAAAAATGGTATTTTAGATTTTCAGTATATGTGCACAAAAGCATTAAAAATATATTATTTTCCTTGTTTTCTTCTATGTTGGGACTATGCTTGTTTCAAGAAACCATCTAACATTTAAAATGATAATTTTTGACCTAATTACTCTGCTAACCTTGTGGGAAGAGACTAGATTCAAAGTAACATTATTTTCTGAAAAGCTTCCTAATAGGGAATTAACCTCGATTTCTAACTACCAAAATTACTTGTGTTTTTTGTTCATGTTGTTTCTTTATTCAAGTTCAATGACATCCCTTGTTTCAGGTCCAGAATAGTTGAGAGTTAAAAGAATGTTTTGTTTTTGTTTTGATCCTTTGTCGGTTCTAAATAATTGTAGTTTACCTATTTTTGTCTCTCTCAGCTCTTCCATTGGATATACCATGTTCTGGAACTGCAATTGCGGCTGTATTTTTTTATATTTCCTGCAATAAAGATCACTATGAAATTGGACCATAGATATCAAAGTAAACCCTAGGATATACTAAATGAAATTGAGCATCCTCTCTGCTTCAGAAAGATTTCACCGGCATAGCCCATTTTTCTTTTTACTTCATTCATGACTATTATTTTTGAAGTTCTATACCTGGTGCAGAAACAAAGTAAACTTACTGTGTATCTTTTCAATTTGAGTTTCCAGTAAAAGAAAAGGATGTCAAGTGGAGCAGCATACTGGTGTTACACATGCAGGCAGCCAATCAGGATTGCTGGGAGGGGTGCCATTTGCCCTTACTGCAATGAAGGCTTCTTGCAAGAACTTAATGACATGCAAGGAGTAGTGGAGCAAAGAGGTTCTGAATCAAGAACTGGGTTTAGAGATGCTGTTGATAACTTCATGAGGCAGACAATGGGTGGAAGATACATAAACTTTGGTATTAGGACTGGGAGATCTGGTTCTACCCCACTTCCTGAACGGACTTGGAGTGTGTTTATATTTCCTAGTCAAGAGTCAAGTTCTGATCTGGAAGAATTATCTTATCAACATATTACAAATTACCAGTTTGGTGCCTCACAATCTTCAATTAATGCAGTGCCAACTGTTAAGATCACACGTGATCACCTCAACTTTGATTCAGTGTGTCCTGTTTGTATAGAAAGATTTGAAGTGGGTTCTGAGGTTAGGAAGATGCCATGTGACCACATTTATCACTCAGACTGTATTGTTCCATGGTTAGTTCGGCATAACTCGTGTCCTGTTTGTCGTAGTAAGCTTCCTCCTGAAAGACATTCTAGTTCTCGTGGTAGTCAAATTTGGGGCGGAAGGAATACCAGTGATAATAGTGACAATACTATCTCTAGGGGCAGGGAGAATAGCCAACTGAACAATGGATGGAGAAACCTACTATCATTTTTTACATTTTGTAGTCAGTCTGTTCTTCTAATTCAGATACTTAATCGTTTTTGCTGAGACTGGGGATACTACTCTTCTATAACTCTTCTTCCAGAACACTGGCAGGAATTAACCGACTTTCATTATGTCTCTTGGACAAGGGTAATTGACTGTCAAATAATGTTTGTGATCTAAATAACATGAAGTTTGTGCAGGCTGTGCTTTGAACCCCATATAGATACTAGATCCTACAAGTATGTGAAAAATGTTTGTAAGTACAATCTTATTGGAAGCAATTTCCTTTTCGGATTTTCCGTAGCTTAGATGTTTTCACCTTTGGTGCAACAGTAATTTGCAAGATCCTTTCAGGATGTGTTTGGAAGACGGCAGGTGAAGGAATCAAAGGGGAAGGAAAGGTGAGTGATGAATGTGAAACGGAGCTTAGCCTAAATACATATAAGTTGTCCTCAATGTATTTTCTTCATGATTAACACATTTGTCTTTACAACTTATGGAAACAAACATAAAACTTGGCAAAATTGTACTAGCATGCAATGATAAACAGAAAAATATAGGACCATAAGAATACACTGACCATGAATATAGATGAAACATTAAGATCATCTCTCAATGGAAGTATGTTTAATTTTTCATATATTGCTGTATCATCAATATTTGCATAGATTCTCTAACATTGATTAGTTAATTAGCAGAAAGAGAAACTTAGATAAGAAATCAGAAGTATTGTTAGGAGGGCAAAATGTGTTAACAGGGTCTGTCAAATCTCAAATACCCTGCTTATATTTTTCTCAGTTTGTCTTCGAGACTGAACTGAAAGAATATACCATCCTTTTCTTGTTTTCATTTTACTTTCCTTCTTTTCTATCCTACATGTTAAACCAGTTTTATCAGTCTTCACACGTTTTTCATTGCAGCTTATTCCTATTCTGTTTTATAGCATTAACATTTGCTATAGCTCTACTTGCTATTAACTTTACTTAGACAATGGTTTAACTTCTCAGAAGATCTGGCTATATAACCTTTCTCTGATGCATTATATCAAACACAACTAGCAAAATCCACTGAATCATTGGTCTACAGTGTTTCCTTATTGATTATAACAAATGATCAAATTGTAATTCTTGCGTTTGAGATGGATCATGACTGATGTAATGTGTAATAATTGAATAAATGATAATTTTCGAATAAGTGTTTTCAGGATAAATCTTCTCTTTAAGATAGTATGAAAAATAATAACATGTAATGTAGAGAGATTAGGAAAGAGAGAAATAGACACAATAGTTTATATTGGTTTGTCTTTCGCAACATATTATATCCAATTCTAAATCAACCGATTGAGTTCTAGCAGGCAGACTAACATTGAGTATTCTTATAGTCTTTTAAGTATTTTTTTTACTCTAGTCACTCATGCCATAACCATGTACTATTTGGGGCTTGTAATCAATCTTGGTTAACACCTTGAGTATTCCTGACTACATATTATTGACTAAATATTCTTTATTAAGGTACTTCTAGTTCAACGAGTATTTTTTTTTTTCAACAATCACTCCTGGCTATGTTTGAATGATCATTAAGGAGTTTGTCTACTAAGGAGTTTTTGAGTTTCTCGACAAATATAACTTTTTAAACTTTCTCTCTTAGTATAAATCATTTTATTCTTTAGGAAAGGGTTCTGTCTTTCGACATATACAAAGAGTAAGCTTTCTCTCCTAAGAAGTTGGATGAACACTTTAAGTGTCTTTCATGAAGTGTTTTTTTTTTTTTATATATATATATATATTCATGTGACAAATTTTGTGCTTTAAACATAAAGCTCTTTCTCTTTTTTATTCCTCTTAAAAACTTTGAGGATTTAGCAACATTTTGGTATAATGTAACCTCAGCTCTCTTTATCTTCTTCTTGAAGATATTATTTATAGTCGTTAAGCAACTTTAGTCTATGCAAGTTCTTTCGTTTGAGCTTGATTGCATTTCATGCAACTTTAATTTGTGTTTTTCTCTATGCAACGTCTTTAATAGCTAACATTGCTCATTTTCCTAGGGTAGTATAAGTTTTTTGTATCAATTCATGTTAAAAGTGCACATCATAGCAAAAAGCTATATCAAAGTTGAATTACTCTTTATGTTAGGAGGTTGGTGAAGAAAATAACTGAGCTTTTTTTTTTTTTCAAGAGACCATTTGATGTTTACTTCGGCTACGTTTAACAGATATCTTTTGCTAATAAAGGCATTTGACGTTTCCTGCATCCAAAAAATAAATGCACATGTACTTATTCACACGCGCGCACGCGCGCGCACACACACACACACATATATATATATATAAGCATAAAAATGTTAGTTATGCTTGTTATCCGATTTTATAAGGATATGATTTAATCATGAGAGAATTTAATCAAACGTAAAGAGAAGACTGTATCATGATGTATCATTGAACAGACAAAATACTTATGTCTTACATGATTTGTTGTTGAAATTATTTATCTTACTGACGATGAATGAATAATGTGTTGTACTTTGTGATTTTCAACACTTAATCAAAATTATTGTTGGATTTTTCCTCAACAACTATTTTTAAAGAATGTATAAGATACAAATATAAATGTTTATGATACAATCTTGTAATGATTAATAATAAGGTATAACATACTATAACTAAGAGACTTATAATTAATAATATTAATTATAACATAACATTTTAATTATTTTTTAATTTAATTTTATACTAAATATGTAGATTACTTAGGAAAGTATTAAATTTAATTCATTGATACCAATACAATTGACGTGATAGCCAAGAACTTATGATTAATAGTTTATTTTGAAGAATTTATATGATAAAAGCATTTTCCTCACTTATATTTTTTTCAATATTAAATTGTGATAGTTACATAATTGTACTTTAGTGATGATGTAATTTTTAGTATGTTATCCTTTATTCCTATGGTATACTTGAGTCAAGAAAATTTGTTGGAGCCAATTACGAAATTTAGTGACATTATTGGTAAGCCTATTAAGGAAGTGTACTAGATTGAAGTTGAGGTAAGCAATGTGTAAAAAATTGATAAAACAAGTAGGGGGTTGAATTGTGTTTTGAAATTTTTTTGAAGTTTTTCACAAGTATCATCCAAAGGTGTGAAATCAGACAATAGGTTTATATTAGTAAGATGAACTGATAAAGATTTTCACAAATTAAGTTGTACAAAATCTCCTTCTTCAGTTAGTGCACAAATAATAACATACAATAACATACAATATAAAGGTATAAGGAGGGAAAAAATTACCCAAAATATTTTTATAATGATTTGTCTGATAACGCCAAGGTAGTTAAAATTTAGATTATGAGTAAAATTGTGAAGAGCTTATATCGTAAATTTTACTTTTGTTTAATATTTATATATATATAATACAATTTTTTATCAAGAAAATAAATAAAAGAAAGTATTTGAGAGTCAAGAAAATAAAAGAAATAAGAGATGCATATTAAAATTGTTTTAATTTACTTAATTTTAATGTTAGGACTAATAAAACACATAGCAAGGTACAATTTTACTTGTATTAATTATTAATTAAAATTAGGTTTGAACTAAATATATTCACTCAATAAGGTAAATTGTTGGTGTAGGAAACCATCTGGAAAAAAAATCGCAATCACACATTTTTACAATTTTTTTCAACGATCCATACGATCTTATTGTTTCATGATCTTGCGTGGAATTTGAATCACATATAGCATGTACGATTTTATGATTAAAATCTCAATTTTAACCCTTGGATAGTATCCAATTCTCAGTAAATTGATTGAGTTTCATTAAGAAAACTAATACTACTAGACACAGATTTAGTATTTCTTCGGCCCATAGCCACTATTAGTTAACCTGTAAGAGTATTCTTTTCATTCCTGACTAACCTGTCAAATATTCTTTATCAAATGGTCACTTTTGACTAAAAATCAAGTATTCTTTAATAACAAACCACTATTGGCTAAAAGGAAGATTATCTAAAGGTGTGATCAAACGGTCACAAGGTTGTTCACTAAAAAAAGGATTGTGTCTTTCTATGTTTACAAGGTTAAACAATATCTACTAATATGCTAAACAAACACAATAATATTCTTGCAAAGCTATTTTAAGGCATAAAATATATTGTTATCATTTTAGAACTTTTTCAAATTGAACTTGTTGCTCTTCTTCTTAAAAGATAGCTTTGTATAGAGATGAAAGAAAAGATTTGTTGCAAATCATTTTCTAGCTATTAATCAATTTTAAACTTACTTAAATTTGGGTTTGAGTAGTAGCTAGGAAGTAAAAGATGCATTAAATACACTCCATGTATGCATGTATGTATTAAACGATCTTTTTTTTTTTTTTTTATAACCAATATCATAGTTGGATGTATTTGTCTCCTCTTTGATAGAGTGCCTTTTCTTGAATTTATGTAAAACACAAAGTCATACAAAGCAAATAGACATTTTCAAGTTTGACAATGTGGAATTGTTGCACCAAAGCAGCTTTAATAAGAGATTGTTCATATAACATGCTATTTTAGGTTTTTTTGGTTAGACGTAAGAAACAGACGTTCGTTGCAACAAAGAATAAACATAAATATATTCATGAAGTACCATATCAACTTAAGACTATGCACACATCCTTTGAGCATATCAATGTTTATTATATGTAAAAATAAGACTACATAATATTGTATCATCCAATAGATGAAACACTTGCCTCTTATATGATATGTTGAACAAAGAGTTACATCTTCCAGAGTAAGCATGACCATGTTTTATGCTTTGTTATTTTTAACACTTAATCAAAATCATAAGTGTTGAACTTTTTTCTAACATAATGTTTATAAAAAATATTTGATTAGTCTCTATACACCAAATATACTATCTTAGAATCAATGAGTTCATAACTCCAAAGACAATGTGAGGAGATGGATCTACTAGAAAATATCATAGATAAAAGATGTGTGGTGGTTAAAGAATAACTATTAGGTACCAAATATCTACAACTTTATTTAGGTCTACAATGTTCAAGTTGAACTACTCATCTTTTAGATTATTGATTTGATGGGCAACTTGAATCCAAAATGCAAATTCGGGAAAGTGTTTTCTTAAGACTTGGTTTTGCAATCTCTCACTTTTCACAGTTTGTTATTAATTTCAATATGAATAAAATGATTTGTGACCTACATGAGATACTAAATTTTCTAATTGATTACGAAAATCAAATAGCATTGGAAACAAAAGAATATTGTAATGGTAGTTGGAATGAATTATCCTGTTTTTGGTTTTCCATAGTTTTCCGTTAATAAATTATGGTGGCGACTCTCTGTTTTATTTAAAAAAGAAAATTATTTTGTTCGTCGTTCCCGTCATGACTCCGGTTGCGACAATTATTATTATCAAATTCAAATTTTGAACTATTGATTTAATTAAAATACGTAATTCATTATTATTTTTATCATCCAATGACTAATAATACGGTGAATATAAGATACATTAAAATTTAACATAAAGGTTGTTTTTTATTATTATCAAATTATGTATTAAAAGTGCTTCAATAGTTGTTTAAACTCATAGTGTGTTAAAATTAACTTAAATTAAATTAGTTTGATAAATCAGATGGTAAATTGATTAAAAAAATCTAATATATCACCATCTTTTTTATCATTAAGCTCAAAGATAAAATTTTATATTAAAATAAATTGATTAAAAAAGAATTGTTTTTTCTTAACGATCAACACAAACAAGAGATTAACTAAGAATGGATCTTGCTCAAAAGTTTAAAAATTAAAATTGGCCTATTTTAGAAAGCTTCTTCACGAATCGTTTTCCACACGTTTAATTTGAATCATGTCAAGATTGCTTAATTACGAAGAAGCTGTGCATTGTTACTTCAGTTTAAAAACAATAAGATGCGAAAGCAAATTAACTGAAAGTAACCAATTACGTTTAATAAATGAATTTCCATCTGAAATGACACAAGAATTTTTAAAAATAGAGTTTATTTCAAAATGTTAAATTTTAAATATTTTATTTAATTTCAATTTGTTATATTTTAATTTTTATTTAAATAAAATATTTCAATTACTATTAAATATTAAAACTACAATTTCAACTACATACATAAAAATAAATAAAAATTGATTATAATATTCAATTGAAAAAATTTAATTGATATCCATTAAAAAAGTAATTTCACTACATATAATTGTTTGTTAACATGAATTGATTATTTTGTTTAAGTATTTGAAAGTTTCAACATTCATGGCTGGAAAAGGAGTTACTATGAATGATAGACTATCTAACGAACACATTTGACTCAGTTGCCGGAAGTTCAACAAAGGTGTCCCCTCGTTAATATTTTGTAAGGTAAGAACCAGTATTAATGCAGAGAGGTGTATCAAATGAACATGTTTTGGTGAATCAAAGCGTTAATACTCCTGATTATAGGTGTAAATGAAGATGTTACGAACTTAATATGCGAAAGTGGTCCAATAGCCAAAAGTTCAACTAAGGTCTCCCCTCGGTAAAGCATGAGTAACTGTTGATGTTATAGAAGCTCAAGAACCAGTATTAATGCATATAGGTGTAGGTGTATGTATCAAATGAACATATTTTGGTCAAAGCATGATTACTCCTTATTATGAGTGTAATTGAAGAAGTTAAAGAACTTAATTTGCAAAAATGGTCTTCATGAAATTTAGTCGCCAAAAGATCAACTAATTTGCAAAAATGGTCTTCATGAAGTTTAGTCGCCAAAAGATCAACTAAAGTGTTCCCTCATTAAAGCATGAGTAACCTCCTCTGATATTTTGGAAGCTCAAAACCAGTATTGATGCATAGAAGTGTATAAAATGAAAAATATTTTTTTACAAAATTTTTCTCTCGAGAATTATTTTAGACCGTTAACAAGATAACAATTATTATAGTAAAAATTAATCAATCAATTACTTCTTAAATACACATTATATGCTTTCAATTTGAAATCTACAACATTTAATGTTATTAAATACACATCAATGCAGTGCACGGAAATTAAAACTAATTTGAATTTGAGTTAAAATAAAATTTCCGTTATAAAACCATATCAATTTCTAATGTGCTTAACAATTCAAATTCAAAAAAGTGTCTTTTAATAAAATTATATGTATATGCTTTTATTAAAACTAATTTACTTTTTAATTTTAATTATAATATAAAAGTAAATAGTAAGTTAAGAAGTTAAAAACTTAATTTGCGAAATGATCTTCGTATCTTCGTGAACAAAGTTCAGTCGCTAAGTTCAAGTGTCCCCTCGTTAAAGCTTGGGTAACCTAGAATCAATATTAATGAACAAAGATGTATGAAATGAACATATTTTGGTCAATGAAAACATGATTAATCCTTATTATGGGTGTAATTGAATAAGTTAAGAACTTTATTGGTGAAAATGGTCCTTATGAACACGTCTGAGTTCAGATGTAAAAAGTTCAACTGAAGTATCCCCTCGTTAAAGTATGTGTAACCTCTGATATTTTTGAATCTAAGATGGTTTGCATCATGTCCTGCAAATCAAAAGTTCATTACATTGTCCACTATGCACACTAATTCCTTTTGCAACCATGAATGTTCAAACTTTCAAACACTTATACAAAACAACCAATTCATAGCAGCAAACAATCCACGAAAAACCAACCAACACACCCACCCACCACTCATTCAAAAGGAAAACACTTTCAAAATGAGCACACAACCCATCTTTCTCGGCACCATACACTGAAGAAACAAAAACATTCAATCATCACAACCCTAAAACCTTAACAAAAATCATACCTCAACAAAAAACTAAACCGGGAAACCAAATAAGTCTTCCCTTTTTATCAAAAACCTCATAAAAAACGAATCTGTACTCCACAACTATAAACCCCAAACGAAAATCATATGTAAACCAAAAACACAACCTTTAAACGACCAAAATACCTTTCTTTTCCATCAAAAACCACATAAAAGACAAACCTTTAGTCCAACCACCACACCTTCACAGTAACAATGTGACTAAAGTATAACGTCAAACCACCGCCAGAATGATGACGAAGCCAGCGAACGAAGAAAACAACGATCGTCAATGAAGAAGAACGATCGTGGAAACGACGAGAGAATAGAGAAGACGAGAGACGGAAGGAGACTAGAGCACAGAGAAGATGAGACAATGCGTGCCAATATTTTGTGTTTAGGGTCTTTAAATGTAAACACTACCTTTAAACCCCTTTTACTTTACACGCTAAATTAAAATAATATATTTTTGTCACATCAGCGATGTCAAATACGGTGTCAAAATAACATTACTCTAATTAAATTTCTTTTAACTTGATTTTATTCAAATTATCTTATTTTGTATGATTGTTACTATTAATTAAGATTTTGTATATGTCAATATTCGTCAATTAAGATTTTGTATATGTGAGTCCACAGTCATAGAAGTTGACCTTAAAAATTAATCAACACAAAGAAATAACTTAATAAGTCTAAATAATTGTAAACGACATCCATTAAAAATAATTCTTTAAAGTTTAACCGAAAAATAAAATAAACCAATATCAACTAAAAATCATAAATATTGATTTTTAATTAAATAATTACTTTATTAAAAATAATTAAAATTTAATTATTGAATTTCTTTTAACTTGATTTTGATTTTTTAATTAATTATCAAATGAAAGTAACACTGGGCCACGATGTCAAAATTTTAACTTGATTTTGATTGAAAACATCTTATTAATTAAGATTTTATATGTTCAATATCGGTCGACATTCATGAAAAAGTTAACTTTAAAAACTGAATCAACAAAAAGAAATAACTTAATAAGTTTAAATAACTGTAAACAACATCAATTAAAAACAATTGTTTTACAAAGTTTAACTGAAAAACAAAATAAACCAATATCAACTAAAAATATAAATATTACTTTTTTAATTAAATAATTACTTTATTAAAAATAATTAAAATTTAACAAAATTAATATTTAAACAATTTTATAATTCATAATAATTAAAATACTTTACTGCAAATTAAAAATTAATAAATTTAAATTCTTTTATCTAAACATAACATTTAAAAAATAAAACAATTTAAAATAAAATCAATTCAAGTTTAACATACTATATATTCAAAAAATTGTGAAATTTTCCCTATTAGATAAAAGTTTTAAATTCTCTAATTTAACGTAACATTATTCCTATAAATTCCTAAAATTTTAATTTCTTTAACTCTATCTAAATGACATTTTATTGTAAGATATTTTAATTCTTAATAAAATAAATTACTCTCTAAAATTTCCCCATCCAAACACAATATTTACAAATCAATTTTACAAAATCAAAAAAATTCATTACTAAATTAGAAGATACTAGAATCTACGTTAACAAAATTCATTTCTAAATTAGAAGACAACCCCCACGCATGTATGATTTACAAGTTTTACATTCAAAATATTGTCATGACAAGAGAATGTTAAGATATTTCTCATTTTAAAAACAAATTGTCATCAAACTCAAATTTTAAGAGAATAGACAACTCACCTTGTTTATAATTATTAACAAAATCTTATTAAAAAGGGAACAAAACTTGCTTTCACTGTCTTAAATGCATTTTAGTGACTTCTCTATAATTAGACTATACAAATCTTTATTACACAATTCTTACATTCTTATGATGCTAGCAAATAATTAAATAGATAATCTTCCCTCTTGATCTAGTTGAACCTAATCCTTTCTCAATTCAAATACATTAACTATTGTATATTGTAATAGTGAGGACATAAGACATTCTATTCTTGATTAAAATATAGAAAACTACAAAATTACTCAGTAATTTTAATCCCACACACCTAACCTAACAGTTTTCCAAGAAAGAATATCATTGATGAAACATAGGACATAGATATTCAGAATATATATTTCTTTTGCTTCTCAGAATTCTAGTAACAAAAACCACCACTAAAACACCAACTAGACATGAATATGATTAAGGAAGTGGTCGAGAGTTATCAAAGAAAAACAGGCTAATCAGCCGCTTCATCAAAATGGCTACACTGCAGTTGAACAAGAAAACTTAAATTTTGTTGAATGCAACAATGTCACAGCTTTGCACATACTCGTTGATGGGCTCCACTGTGAGTTTCTCTTCAATAAGGGAGTCCACAGATACAAGGTCGTCAACAATGGTCAACATGATCTGCAACTTCTTGATCCCATAACCAACAGGAACCAGTTTGGCTGTATAAACATCCACAAAACATTTTGTTCAAATCATAAACTATAGGTGACCACATCGATATTTAAGAGAAAAGCTATGAAAGTTTGACATACATGCTCCCCACAATAGACCCGGCATCTCAACACTGCGAACAGCCTCTTCCAACTTCTTCATGTCTGTCTCATCATCCCAAGGCTTAACGTCGAGCAGAACAGAAGATTTTCCACCTAAAAACACCATTTGTTGATAGTTTTAATCACTTTTGGTGATGAACCAAGAAAGGAGCATATAAAAATGATGCAAATTCACCATATAACTAAATGTTACTACTAGGTAGCATATAACTCACAACGTGGGTTATGTGCACTCAGGGATGCTTTTACATTCAGTAAAAAACTAAGTCAAGATTTTAAAGACATCTCACTCTCTTTCTTCTTGGCAGACTTCTTAGCGGCCTCCCTTTCCTCTGCCACCTTTTTGTCTTCCTCGGTCTCATCGCCAAAGAGATCAAGGTCATCATCATCTTCAGCAGCAGAAGCATCCTGCAAATTCAAAATAAAATCTCAATAGCGCACTTCATGTTTCATCCATTTTCAACTTTCATACATGAAGTTTATTTTGTAACATCATCCACCAAAAGGAAGCCCGGATTAGGATGAGAAACATTAAATTTTCAGTCTCAATAGTCCTAAAGACCATATCAGAAACATGTGCCTCAACAAAAATGGAGGTTCAGATGTTTCCAAACTCACTACGCTCGCTTCCACATTGAATTTAACTTTTTTTCTTCTAGTCCAAACTTAAAGCAACTATGTCTAAGAAACAACTGAAACACCACGACCTTATCAATAATTTAATTTATTAATGACTTGTGCAATTATGCTGTGAAGGGAGAATTATGGCGTATGTACTACCCTCAGACTCCAATTACACCAAACATATGAACATGAAAACATAATCAAGTGCTACTTTTTGTACTAAAAATAAAAATTGCGTCAAATAACTAAACGTGTGCATATATGCAAAATTAAAATACTACAGCCACACAAACATTAAGTAACTTGAAACAATACAAAGCATATACACACCGGTTTTGCAGGAGCAGCCTCGGGAGCAGAAGATTGCCCACTGAATCTCACCCCTTGAGCATTGCCAGGGAAACTTCACACCCAAAAAAGCAAAAAATATTATAAAAGACAACAAAAAAAAAAAACTGCGCATTAACAAACACAAATAAAACCCCAATTTAGCACCACAAAAGGATCAAAACAGAGACACCCAATTTCGATCGCGTGCAAAAGAACAAACCTTGCAGCAAGTTTAGATGAGACAACCTCGTACCACTTGCCAACATTTGGGAAAGCATCACCAGGCTTCTCCAAAACGGCAGCGTACACTTTGATGTCGTCCTTTGTGAACTGATCCCTGAAAACCCAGAAAGACCCAGCAGGAAAGTGAGCAAGAAACATGAAAATAGTTGCTAAAGATTAAAAATTGTCATTTAGAAATGAAGTAGCAGAGCCAAAAAATGAAAAAAAAAAAATAAAAAATTTGGGGGTAATAGTAAGTTACCCAGAAACGTAGGTCTTCCCAGCGAGAAATTCGTTGAGGGACTTGAGGCCTGATTCTGTGTGGAGATTTGAGAAGGTAACAACCATGTTTTAGGAGTGAATCAGGAAATTGTAGGCTGCTTGCTTGAGCTTGGAAAAGTTAGAAATGAAAGAATTGCTGTTTGATAATTGATATTTATATTACGGACAAACCCTAGTAGACTTCAAGTGACTAAAGGTATATTCCCTCTCAAATCTGTGTCACAGCACCAGTGGACTCAATTCTAACTAGTATTCATAAATAATTTTAAATTTATATTTACCTTTAGGATATATGTATAAATTATAAAATAAACAAGATATTAAAATGTTTTGTAACTATTTTTCCTTCTCAAAAAATTATAAATAATTACTTTTATCATAATATATATCACTTTTTAAACTGAATAATAAATTTAATACTTTGTTTGAAGGTAAACATTTGTTTCTGACTACATAAACACAGAGATAAAAAAAAAAAAAAAAAAAAAAAAAAAAAAAAAAAAAAAAAAATAAAAAAAAAAAAAAAAAAAAAAAAAAAAAAAACAGATAAAACATGAAAAAATTAAAATATACGAAAAAAAAATAGTCTTAAACTTTTCACGCTACGAATAAGAGATTTACGAAAAAAATTTACTTTTATAACTAAATAAAAAATTAATTTAATTACAATTAAATAAAATATAACAAATATTTATTCTTTTATTCTAAAATGATAAATAATTAAAAAATATATTATAATTAAATTTATCAAATAAGAATGTTAAAATAATTAATAAAATTAAATTAAATTAAATATTTTCTTAATATATATGTTTTATGCTAAATAAATAAATAAATATAATAAAATTAAAAATATTAATAAAATTAAAAATTAAAAAGTATTAATAATAAATTATAAAATAATAATAAAAATAAGATAATTTTAAAAATTGAATACTAATAATATTAATGTTAAAAACTAAAAATAACAACAAAATAATAAACAATAATTATAATAATAAAATTGAAATCAATTTATAAAATAAAAGTAATAATAATTTATTTTTAACTTTAATTTTCTTTTATAAATTATACCTAATATTATTTTATCTATTAAAAAATTATTTTATCAATTATGTCTATTATATCACTTACAAATTTTCATAAATTTTTCTTTTATTTCTTAGTCTCTTTTTCTTAATTCAAACATGTATACTTTTATTTCAAATTTACTTTTTTTACTCTTTTAAATTTATTATTCAATCCTAACACACTTTTAAGAAAATTTGAGAAAGTGAATTTGAGATTAAAGAGTTTGAAAAGTTAAATTGTATAAATTAATAAAAAAATAGTAAGATTTGAGGAGAAGTTTGTAAATGATGTAATGAATGTAATTGATAAAATAATTTTATTTAATAGATGAAATTGTAAGATTATAAATTTATTCTTTTGATTAAATTAAATTTAAAATGAAATATAATTAATTTATTTAGTGTGATTGATGAATTATAATTATTTTATTATTATTATTTTATAAATTTATTATTTTAATACTTTTGATTATAATTATTATTTAATAATTTATTATTATTTTAAAACTTTATTACTATTATTTGAAAATAATATATCTATAAATAATTAAATTATCTCTATTATTATAAATAATTAAGTATTAAATATTAATTTTATTAGTGTTATTATCTTTATATTTATTTTTTTATTATTCTTACTTTTAACTATTATTATTTAGTCTTATTAATATTATTATTTTTATATTTATTTTATTATTATTCTTATTTTTAACGATTATTATTTAATATTTTTATTTTTATTATTTTTAAATATTATTATTTAATTTTATTAAATATTTTTATTTAATGTTTATTATTATTATTTCTTTTTACTAATAATAATAATATTTTTTGTTGTTATTATTATTATTGATTTAGATTGTCCAGCAAATCATAAACAACCTGAAAACCCATACAGTAATACCTTATATTATTAGTTCTTGCAAGGCAATTGCGCTGCACCCTCATATGCTTCCTTTCACCTCTATCGGATTTTTAAAATATGAGTTTTGTTGTTAAAAATGTAAAGGTAATTTCTAAAATTGACGTTTGGAAATACAGTTTGCAAGTTTAAAAATGAATTTGGGAATTACCATTTTGAAATGAATTTTAAGAATGTAAAATTCAATTTTAGAATATATTTTTTTAGAAGTTTAATTTGAAATTTGGAATTTTTTTCAAAAATATGTTTTGGAAATTCTATTTAGGAAACATTTTTCAGAAATTCCATTATAAAAATGTGTTCCATAATTGTTTTTTTTAACTCAATCTTTTCACCATCAAATACTTCTCTACAATGTGAATTTCTTATAATTTTCGGAATCTCCTTTGCAAAATGGGAAAAAAAAATAAAAAACCATAAAGCTGCAACTTCATAACCATGTTGCAGACTGTCGCAGATCACCCTATACCATCGCAGCTCAATCGTCCAACAACAACAATATCCAACTCAAGTGAACTCTAAATCAAACCCAAATCAAGTGAACTCTAAATCAAATCCAAATTAAATGAAAATCAAATTTCATAACTTACAATAACAAAAGGACTAAATGAGACGGGAATCAAGCATCAAAGACCACGTTACACTACTTCTAACGACTGACAAAACCAACTCCCACGAACTAAGCGATTGCCCCAACCAAAACCACTTGTATATTAATCTAGAAGAGCACTTTTCTTTTCCTTTCAATGATGGGTGTAAAAAGTAATTGATTCGGTGTAGGAAGCAATTTCCTTCCTGCAAACATATAACTCCAATGAACCTCATAACCAATAATCCGTGATCCACTTCAATGAAACAAAGCAGCTCTTTAGTTCCGAAATGAATTTTAAGAGTGTAAAAATCAATTTTGGAATATTGTTTTTGGAAGTTCAACTAGACGTATGAAATCCCTTTTTCGAAAACATAGGAAAATCTCATTTCGAAAACATGTTATAGAAATCTCATTCTAGAAATATGTTCTAGAATTGCTTTTTCGTAACTCAATTTTTTCACCACCAAATGCTTCTCCACAGTGGGAATTTCGTATAATTTTTGGAATCTCCTTTCCGAAATGAATAAATAATCACGAACCTGCAACTGCACAACCATGTCGTAGATTGTCATATATCACCTTATACCATCGCAGCTCAACCGTCTAACAACAGCAAACAGTCTTTAATCAAATCAAACATTCGTCACCAAAATCCAACCCAAATCACTCTTAAATAAAATGAAAATCAAATTTCAAAAACTTGCGATAACAAAGGGACTAAATGGACCGGAACTAAGTACCAAAGATGGCTCTGCAATACAATACCTCTGGCGACTAACAACATCAACTCCAACAAATCAAGGGGCTGCCCAAACTAAAACCCCTTTTATATTATATTAACTCAAAAGGACATTTTTATCCTTTTGTCTTAATAATGAATTGTCAATAATGGAGTGCATGAAATAATTGTTCGGGTAAAGAAATAATTGCCTTCCTGCAAATATATAACTCCAACGAACCTCAGAAGCAATAACTGAAGAAAGAAGAAAAAAAGAAAGGAATAAGTATGAAGTATCTGATCTACAGACTATTCAGTAATTATACGTTATTTACCTAGAATTCTTCACCAATCTTTTCAAAGGATGATTTATAAGTAGTCACGCTTAAATCAGCACTCTTCTTTCTTCACATATCATTTAGAACAAAAAAAGGATGACTCTGTGTTTTTCGTGGACATGAATAATAAAATAGAGGTATAATCTAGGATAGTATAATTCCAAAATTTTGTACCAAAGGCGATCTATATTATAATATTGCTCTTGCAAATTATTTTAAAAAAATAGGAAGAAAAAAGTTTAAAAATTAAAATGTATAATAGAAAGTGTTAAATATAATTTAAATTTTAGTTTTCTTAATAATAAAATAAATATTAGAATAAGGTCTTTTAGTTTAAATATTAATTTGGATAGGAAGGAAAATATATAATATATATTCTTATTATTATAATTATTTTAATAATTATGCGTACGATGATAATTAATTTTTTAAATAATGAAAAAAAGTTAAAAAGAGCTCTTATTAAAGATTTTAAATAATACATTGAGAATGTAAAGTTTTTAAAATAATTATTAAAAATTTATTTTATGTTATAAATTTAGTAATAAAAGTAAAACCGATTAATAATTAATATAGCGATAAAACTAAATTTTAAAATTGTAAAATTAACAAATTGAAAAATTGTCATTTAATTATTTAACATAAATGTCATTAAATGTTTACTTTGGCTCTGCACTCTTTTTTTTGGGACCTAGATCATTGTCAGCTATCTGCCGCCTATGTTTTCTACAACATCTCTTTGCTAATCGGTGCTTGAAAGATCGTCCAAATGTAATTGATCTCCTTCCTTTTATAGGTAGCAATGATGATGAGTTAGACGATTTAGATCTGATGACAGATCCTCTTCAAGAGGGAGGGGATGATGGAGGAGGGCTCAGGCAAGGTCCAATCACCAGAGCAATATTCAGACACCTTGAAGAAAAAAAAAAGTCAGAATTACTTGTGCAGATTAAGATGCTGACTATTTTGAACTTTGAGGATTCTTGTAAAAATTGTGAAAAGTAGAATAGGAAAAATTTGGTTGTTTTGTAAATAATTCTAGGTGTCTTGAAAATTATAGAAGACACCTAGTTAGGATTTTTGGACGCATAGGATTTGGACATGTGGCACCTATCCAAGGGCGCCTAGTTTAGGAGAAGGTAGCTTGCTCCACACGCTAGGTTACTCTAACCCTAACGTGTGGTGCAAGTTAGGGTTACAACCTTAGCTTCTTTCATACGCCACTTATGGTAGCTTGCATTGCAAGCTAGGGTTTCTAACCCTAGCTTCTTGTATACTCTACCTTAGCTTGTGATAGAAGCTACTAGTTTGTTCTTCTTCTATAAATAAAAGGTGTAGCAACCTCCATTGTAGACTTGATTGAGAGTAATGATATGTTGTCCAAATTTCAGCACATTGCCCAAGTTTCTCTTTGAGTTTCTTCTCCTAGAAGCTAGGAACTCTCTCTCTTGAAGGTTGGCCCAACCTCCTTCAAGCTTTCACCACCTACTTCACCATAACCACCATACTTCCTCCATACATTTGCTTCCTCCACGGTTCTTCTTCCATCACACTTTGCTTCCGCATCACAAGAAGCTCCTTTCATGCCATTTATACGGTGCAACAAAGCTTCTACAAGCACTACCTTCATTGGAGCTTGCGCAAGAAGCTAAAGCACCTAGGAGCTTCTCCATCACTTGGACAACCAAGAAGCAGTTGTGGTATCTTGACAGTGATTGTTCAAAGCATATGACAGGAGATGCTTCAAAGTTTATGAATTTAAAGATGAAGCAAGCATGATTCGTGACATATTGAGATAATAACAAAGGGAAAATTCTTGGTAAAGGAGATGTTGGAAGCCTTGACTCAATAATAATCAAGGATGTTCTGTTGTTGATGGAGGGACTGAAACATAATCTTTTGATTATCAGTCAACTTTGTGATAAAGGCTATGAAGTCAAGTTCAAACCAGATTTGTGCCTGGTATCAAGTCCAACAACAAATCAAACCTTGCTTATTGGTAAAAGTGTAAACCATATTTACATGCTTGATATCTGTAATATTGCATCCAGCATAACTTGTTTGCTCTAAATTTTTTTATTAATTGTTAATTCCTTAATCAGTTATATAGAAAGACTTGCATTTGTCACAGTGTTTAAAGAAAACAAATGAATTACGCTCTATTCCTAGACACAAGCTTTCATTAGGTATTTTAATTTAAATCCTTATTACTAATGATATTTTCAAATACCTTTAGAATCAAAGTGTCAAACTATAAATCAACACAACAAGCAATAACGTAGAATTAAAATACTGTCATTGAAAGGAAAAAGACATATATATTGTAATACCCTAGAAAACAGCTCAAGAATAAAAACTAACATAGAATTTAGCTTTAAAGATAAATAAGATGACATCTAAATATTTTATTATTAAAAGTGAAAAGTTTAAATAAAAAAATCATTTATTTAGCTTTTATTTTTATAACAAAACCATCGTTTCTCTTTAAAGTTCTATGTCTTCTCTTTAGATTTCTGATCTCATCTGTTATCAGATTTACGATCAAGTTTGTCATCAAACTCGTGGCGGCGATTAGAGTAAGATTGTTATATCATAATCTTAGATTAAGTTGCCCGTGATTTTATGTTTTTGGAGCTCTTTGTAAATTCAGGTAAGGTAAGCTAATTGCATTTTTTTAATGCTATTTTGAATGTTTTTAATAGATATTGTAATGGCTTGCTTTATTAAATATAAATTGGAAGAATTTGAATTAAATTGAATGAATGTTTATGTATGGTATGATGTAGTATCAATGTTTATGAATGATATGGAATGGTGGTTGAGACTTAATATCTTTAGAAAAGGAGATATCCGTGTTTTGATTGTTAAGATGTGCTTTCTTTGGGGATTTGATCAATAAGGAGGGATCTGTTGGGTAATCCGAGAGGGCAAAACCGGAGAGATCTTACAAGAACGAGAACTGAGCCAAACCCACACAAGAGAATGACACCACCTTCAACCCAAAACCTTAAGGAATTGGATTTGTGGGTCTTCTTACTTATATGTTGCTCAACTTTCTCATTCCTACTCAATGTGGGACTTAGACTACACTTGGATACCTAACAATCTCCTCTTCAAGTGAGAGTCCCTTCCACATTGGTGCACCCCCCTCAAGCGGAATCATTTTCAAACACGAGTACCTTGCATTTTCAAACACGAGTACCTTAATCACAAACGACCCTCACTTTTCTCACTTGTACCGCCATTTACACACTTAAATAGGACACGTTTCCCCGAAACCTCCGTCAGGAAGACTTTCGATATAGGGTCAAACTATACTCGCCCAAGCCGCAAACCATCGGCTCTGATACCACTTGTTGGGTAATTCGAGGGGGCAAAATCAGGGAGATCTCACAAGAATGAGAACTGAGCCAAACACACACAAGGGAATGACACCACCTTCAACCCAAAACCTTAAGGCATTGGGTTTGTGGGTCTTCTTTCTTATATGTTGCTCAACTTTCTCATTCCTACTCAATGTGGGACTTAGACTCACACTTGGATACCTAACAGGATCTTGCTCTGTTGGTACATTGAAATATATAGATGAAGATTATCAAGTGGTGAGACTCGAAGAAGGTTCATATGGCCATGTCCAAGGTTTGAAATATGAGTTGATCGAAATAGGACATATGGATTAACCATGTGCACATGAAAATTGTATCTGATGTTTCAAATAGGAACTGATCGGAACAGATGGAATGGTATATGATAAGTGCATACTCTGAGTCTAACTCGATGCATGAGTCTTCCGAAAGTAGAGAGTCCAGTGTCTTTGTATATGAGTCAGTATATGTATGATATAAGTTATTATAAAGATGTGATAATGACAATGTGATGTATGAGATGAATTATGAAATACCTAATTTGTTGTAGTTTGGTTTAGATAGAAATTTAATTTATGAATATACTTTTTTTAAACTCTCTAGCTTACTTTTTGTGTGGTGTTTGTTTTGTTCTTAAATCTGTGATGATCGTTGTTACACATGGTGGCAGCTGGTGTGACTCCTCAATGAGATGATAAAGAAGCGTTATTTTATTTTATTTTATTTTGTGATTGTATGAAAATATTTCTATTAAATATTATGTGGAAAAGTATATTTTGGAATACTTAAATGAATGTATGAATATTTAAATATGTCTATGAAAAATATGGAATGTTACATATATAAACACAATATTGATTACACAAGAGTTTGGTAGGGTACATCTAACCTGAAAAACAATGGGTTTAGTTCCTCATATTCATGAGAACCCTAAACATACAAGATGAACAGTGGAAGAAGAAGATTATTACACCAAGAAAACCTAAAGTTGTCGTCCAATTCTGACTCCTTTTCTCCTCTAGCTCTGTGTGTTTAAACCCTAATATATGTATTTAATAAATAGATTTTGAACGACATTCACACCTGATGCCACCTGGATCAACTTAAATGGCATGAAGCGCAACTCTTTCTCCAGGACCCAAGATCCAACTTGTGCTCAACTCAACTCTAGTGGTGTCGGGCAAGACTGTGTTGTCTTAGCTCCTCTTCCATTGACCTCATCATGGCCTTCTATGTGTCATTTTTCCTCCTTCATGGCCCTTCTATGTATCCTTCTTCATAGCTTCAATCTTTTTCTCTAAATCCAATGCTCTTTGTTCACTTTTTAAGCAAGATAATAAAAATTAGTACAACTTACAATTATCCTCTTCAAAGACATAAGTCACTCAAAATTCCATAGTAACACAAATCTACAAACACTTACGCCATCTACTTATAAGAGTCTAATGAATAATACGAGTCAACTAAAAGCTTGACAAAGCAAAAAAGAGCCACACTCCAACAAAGTCTTTTAAAACCCTTTAATTGATCATATTCAATGACAAAAATGACATCCATAATTTCAACCTAAAGAACATGTTGAATACTCAAGAAAACAAAAAATTATCCATACAAACATCACGATTGCTCTTGAAAATACCTCCACAGTCTGCAAAATCAGAAACACCTATGGAAACTTCATCAATATTGATTTTAATCCAACTAACTTCAATAAAAAACAAAAAAATACTTATATAAAAGACATTATATTTTCAATTCTATTACTAATACCAAACAGTTTCAAAACAAAACAATCAAATATTCTATTGGTCATATACTTTTTAAAAATATAATACTAAAATTTAGATATAATTCTTAATAATACTTAAATAGTGTTAATAGCCTACTCAAATCTAATTTAAATTTAATAGAGTTAACACATCATTAATTTGGTGAAACGATATTATCTTTAGCATTGATTGTTTGTTTGATATTATGTAGAAAAAAAATAAATTCTCCCACATCTAACTTAACGTTTTAAGAGATGTAGGTGATCATTCAATGATTTATCAGCAATGGAGACAAATATCTACATGGACATCTTTCAAGCACCGATTAGCAAAGAGATGTTGTAGAAAAAACAGGCGCCGATAGCTGACAATGATCTAGGTCCAAAAAAAAAAAAAAATAGTGCAAAGCCGAAGTGAACGTTTAATGACATTTATGTTAAATAATTAAATGACAATATTCCAATTTGTTAATTTTAAAATTTAGTTTTATCGCTATATTAATTATTAATAGGTTTTACTTTTATTACTAAATTTGTAACATAAAATAAATTTTTAATAATTATTTTAAAAACTTTACATTCTCAATGTATTATTTAAAATATTTAATAAGCGCTCTTTTTAACTTTTTTCATTATTTAAAAAATTAATTATCATCATACGCATAATTATTAAAATAATTATAATAATAAGAATATATATTATATATTTTCCTTGCAATCCAAATTAATATTTATTTAAACTAAAAGACCTTATTCTAATATTTATTTTATTATTAAGAAAACTAAAATTTAAATTATATTTAACACTTTCTATTATACATTTTAATTTTTAAACTTTTTTCTTCCTATTTTTTAAAAATAATTTGCAAGAGCAATATTATAATATAGATCGCCTTTGGTACAAAATTTTGGAATTATACTATCCTAGATTATACCTCTATTTTATTATTCACGTCCACAGAAAACACAGAGGCATCCTTTTTTGTTCTAAATGATATGTGAAGAAAGAAGAGTGTTGATTTAAGCGTGACTACTTGTAGATCATCCTTTGAGAAGATTGGTGAAGAATTCTAGGTAAATAACGTATAATTACTTAATAGTCTGTAGATCAGATACTTCATACTTATTCCTTTCTTTTCTTCTTCTTTCTTCGGTTATTGCTTCTGAGGTTCGTTGGAGTTATATATTTGCAGGAAGGCAATTATTTCTTGCACCCGAACAATTACTTCATGCACTCCATTATTGACACTTCATTATTGAGACAAAAGGATAAAAATGTCCTTTTAAATTAATATAATATAAAAGAAGTTTTGGTTTGGGCAACCGCTTGATTTGTTGGAGTTGATGTTGTTAGTCGTCAGAGGTATTGTATTGCAGAGCCATCTTTGGTACTTAGTTCTGGTCCATTTAGTCCCTTTGTTATCGCAAGTTTTTGAAATGTGATTTCATTTTATTTAAGAGTGATTTGGGTTGAATTTTGGTGACGAATGTTTGATTTGGTTAAAGAGTGTTTGCTGTTGTTGGACGGTTGAGCTGCAATGGTATAAGGTGATATACGGCAGTCTACGACATGGTTGTGCAGTTGCAGGTTCATGATTATTTATTCATTTCAGAAAGGAGGTTCCAAAAATTATACGAAATTCCAACTGTGGAGAAGCATTTGGTGGTGAAAAAATTGAGTTACGAAAAAGCAATTCTAGAACATATTTCTAGAATGAGATTTCTAGAACATGTTTTCGAAATGAGATTTTCCTATGTTTTTGAAAAAGGGATTTCATACGTCTAGTTGAACTTCCAAAAACAATATTCCAAAATTGATTTTTACACTCTTAAAATTCATTTCGGAACTAAAGAGCCGCTTTGTTTCATTGAAGTGGATCACGGGTTATTGGTTATGAGGTTCATTGGAGTTATATGTTTGCAGGAAGGAAATTGCTTCCTACACCGAATCAATTACTTTTTACACCCATCATTGAAAGGAAAAGAAAAGTGCTCTTCTAGATTAATATACAAGTGGTTTTGGTTGGGGCAATCACTTAGTTCGTGGGAGTTGGCTTTGTCAGTCATTAGAAGTAGTGTAACGTGGTCTTTGATGCTTGATTCCCGTCTCATTTGGTCCTTTTGTTATTGAAAGTTATGAAATTTGATTTTCATTTGATTTGGATTTGATTTAGAGTTCACTTGATTTGGGTTTGATTTAGAGTTCACTTGGGTTGGATATTGTTGTTGTTGGACGATTGAGCTGCAGTGGTATAAGGTGATCTACGGCAGTCTGCAACATGGTTATGAAGTTGCAGCTTCATGGTTTTTTATTTATTTTTTCCATTTTGCAAAGGAGATTCCAAAAATTATAAGAAATTCACATTGAAGAGAAGTATTTGGTGGTGAAAAGATTGAGTTAAAAAAAACAATTATGGAACACATTTTTATAATGGAATTTCTGAAAAATGTTTCTTGAATAGAATTTCCAAATACTACCTTTATAAGATGAAGTTCTCTCTTTCTCTTGCTACTTTTATAAGCTTCAATTATGACTTATTTCTAAATGTAATGATGGTCATGTACAATATATGATGCAATCTCTTATAACAACTTTATTATTATTTGTAATATACTTAAATATATGGTGTAATCTCTTATAACAACTTTATTATTATTTGTAACATACTTAAATATATGATGTAATCTCTTCTAACAACGTTATTATTATTTGTAAATGTACTTAAATATATGATGCAATCTCTTATAACAACTTTATTATTATTTGTAATATCCTTGATAACAAATTTTATTACGTTATAACATTAATCAAGTTTGCCATGCAATTAAGCTTTTAAGTTATTTAGTATATCTTATTTTATATAATTAAAATTTATTATAAATGTGAACAATTAACTTTAAATTTATATTATGATAAAGAATTTAGAAGAAGTAACTGTTTATTAACAATCTATTTTGATGTAAAATTATAATAAATAATTGTTAATATGATAAGATGTTATTCTAGTATTATTAGTTTTTGAAAAATAATTATATTTACTTTAAAATAAAATATTAAAAATAATATATAATAAATATAAAATATTAAAAATTCATAAAAATATTTTTTTTATATATATATATATATATATATATATATATATATATATATATTAATATATTAGGCTATTTGATATGAGGAGAGAACATTATCAACGAAACTTACTGAGTTATGTTTTCTAAAAATGTTAAAAAAATTCAATTTTATGTCTTATTATATGACTATTATTATTTTATAAATTTCATCAATCATTTGGCTTACACATTTTATCATAATTTTTTTCCTATACTTTAGTAATAAGTTAATAAATACTGCTTATTTAATAATATATTCTAACAAATGTAAAAGTACTCTTACTTTCGAATAACTAAACTGCTAAAATCCAAATATATCAATAAATATATATATATATATATATATATATATATATATATATATATATATATATATATATATATATATATAATTACTAAATATGTATTTCTGAAATCATACTCATCATATCACTCACAAACATATTTTCAAACCTTACAATTTTTTCATTAATCTATACAATTCAACTTTCTAAACAGTTTCATCACAAATCAACTCCGTCAAATTTCTTTAAGAGTATGTTGGGATTGAAATATGAATTTGAGATAATGGAAAAAAGTGAATTGGAGGTAAAAGTATGTGTGTTTGAATAGAGAGAAAGAGAATGATAAAAAAATTTAAAAAGTTTGTGAGTGATGTGATATGTATAATTGATAAAATAAATTTTGCAATAGATAAAATAAGATTAGGTATAAGTTATAAAATAAAATTAAAGTTAAAATACATTATTATTGCTAATATTATAACTTTTATTTTATAAATTTATTTTAATTTTATTATTATTGCTTTGCAAATCCATTTCTTATTTTTCATCTTTTTCAGTCTAATCTTGGTGAGATTTGTAGTAGTAATCTGGTTCAGCGCCTTGACTTCTTCAACAACTTCAGTTTCCACATCTATATCAAAATATTCAATAAACTGCGACAGCAGTATCACATATGGGATGCGATATTCCAATTTCTTCCCAACTTTGCACAAATGTTCACGAATCAGATTAACCCAGTTGACTTTGATCTTATTCATGAGGCAGTACATGAGTATAAGATCCTCCTCAGTCAAAGTTGCATGATTTAAGCCACGGGGGGTCAGCACCCAGATCACAATATACGCTAGTATTCTAGGTGTAGCAGCAAGTCCTCCTACATTGAACGTCCTTGAGGCAGACTCTTGGTTCCTTAGGCATGATTTGTATAACTGAACTTTGTTAAAGTTCCCCAGTTCTGATGTGTTCCCTCTGCTAACAGTAGCTCCTTCATTTCTCAGGCCAGTGACACTCAGCCAAACCTCTTCATTGATTGCTATGTCAATGCCCTTCACATGTGAGTATAGATTCTCCTCATCATACCACATGTTGGTGAAGAACACCTTAACCAAATCTGGGTAAGTATTCCTAGTCAGCTTCAAGAACCTGTCCAGCTTTTGAAACTTGAGCATGTCACGAACTTCATCAAGTCTCTCCTCCTTGAGCCACTCAAGACTCAACACTTTTAGAGTAAAAATGATCTTCCTACTGTACAGTTTGTAATACTCTTCTATACTCTCCTGGTTTCCAACAAACCACCTACCAAAGTAGTCGGGTTCATTGTTGTCACTGTCTGATCCAGCATGTTTAACCATAGCCCTTTTGGTTCTTTTTCGTGGGTTGGAGGAAGAAGCCATTTTTGGTGGAAGAGTGGGTTGCAGGAAAACTGAACTTTACACACAACACGAATAAGGCAGTGAAGTAGTGTGTGAGTGAATGCATGCTCAGCCCTCTACTTAATGAAAAACAATTCTATAGAAAACAACACATTGATTGACAATTCAAAAACGCAAAACAACTTTTGCAGTTTGTTGAGATTCTACAAGCAATCAATTCAAAACAGGTTATACTTAGCTGCAGAAAATCTCAAAAACAACTTTTTGACTAGTTGACTCCCCACTGTTACAGTGCCATATGACATCTCGAGCTGTCTCTCTCTTCACATGCTAAACATGAGTGTCGAGTTGTTTTGTCTTATTCAACTCTTTAACTAGCTGGGTTCCACTGTGCTTGGTTCTATTCGAATGCTTTCAGTTACATAGCACCACTTTGGTTGCATTGTAACTCCAACATAGTTCTACATGCATCCAGAATTAACATTTAATCAGATATCAATATCCAGTCAGTTTTAACATTGCTATTAATCAGATTTTAAAAACTGATCCAGAAATAGTGAATAATAATGTGAACCTGATACAGTAAATGAAAACTTAAAAAACTGATACAATAAGAAAAATAGAAACTAGTAAAGTAATTTGTAAAATTAAAAAAAAAAAAAAAAAAAAACTGATCCAGTGAACTGTTCAGGAATGAAATTTAACACAGAAATTTGTAAAACATCTATGTAACAAAATCAGCCAATAATCCATTCAGCATAAACTGATTTATTTCACAAATTTGAAATCAATAATTCCAAGTTCTTTCGAAGGAAGTTAAATCTCTCTTTATTAAGTGGCTTTGTAAAAAGATCAGCAAGCTGATTTTCAGTACTAACAAACTGAATTTCACAATCACCATTACTGACATGGTCTCTAATGAAATGATGGCGAATTTCAATATGCTTAGTCCTTGAATGTTGAACTGGATTCTTTGTAAGATTAATGGCACTGGTGTTGTCACATAATAATGGAATTTTGGACAAGTTAAGCCCGAAATCACTTAACTGCTATTTAATCCACAGGCTTTGTGCACAGCAGCTACCAACTGCAATGTATTCAACTTCAGCAGTTGACAATCCCACACATGCTTGTTTCTTACTATGCCAGGATATCAAGCTTGATCCTAACAGATGGCATGTTCCACTAGTGCTTTTCCTGTCAATTTTGCAACCTGCAAAATCAGAATCAGAATAGCCTACTAAATCCAAAGATACCTTACTTGGATACCATAGTCCAACAGTTGTAGTTCCCTGCATGTACTTTAGAATTCTCTTTACTGTAGTGAAATGTGATTCCTTCGGATTGGATTGAAATCTGGCACAGAGACAAACACTAAACATGATGTCTGGCCTGCTGGCAGTAAGATACAACAGTGAATTGATTAATCCCCTGTACTTGGTTTGATCCACACTGGTTCCTTTTTCATCCGAATTCAAGTTACAGTCTTTGGTTCAGTTTGTGAAACAAATGCCATATGTTCACAGAATTGATTCAGTGTACTCCTGGTTGAAACTTCTTTCTGCACCTATCCAATTACATTATCTAATGACAAATTCCTAGGAACTCAACACTCCTTAGGTAGTTCTGAACGGATCCTTTCAGTAACAGCTCCCTGTTCAGCAGATTGATCTTCTGGTTCTGTTGACTGAATTTCTGGTAGCACACTGGTTCCTTCAGTCTTATTTTCCAGTTTAGTACTAGCTTGTTGAATACTTGGAATTTCATCATTTGCACATGTCTTAGATCTTTCCTACAAATCTTGGTTAGTTTCATCAAAATTCACATGTACAGATTCTTCTACTAGCATAGTCCTCTTGTTATAGACACGATAAGCATGACCATGTTATGAGTGACCCAGAAAAATACCTCCATCTGACTTGGAATCAAACTTATCCAGGTTGTCCTTACCATTATTAAGTATAAAGCACTTACAGCCAAAGACCTTTAGGTGAGACAGATTCAGTTTTCTTCCTCTGAACAATTCATATGGAGTTTTCTCCAGTATGGGTCTGATCAGCACTCTATTTAGTACATAGCACGCCATGCTGACAGCATCTGCCCAGAAATATTTGGGTAGTCCAATCTCGTTCAACATAGTTCTGGCCAGTTCCTCCAAAGATCTGTTTTTCCTTTCTACAACTCCATTCTGCTGTTGAGTTCTTGGTGTTGAGAAGTTGTGTTTAATACCCAGTTTACTGCAGAATCTGTCAAACTTCTCATTTTGAAATTCTCTCCCATTGTCAGATTTAATGGATGAAATACTGCAGTCCTTTTCATTTTGAACAACTTTGACAAATCTTTTAAAGACATGGTAAGGTTCATCTTTGGTGGCTATGAAAAATGTCCAAGTAAACCTGAAATAGTCATCAATAATAACAAGACCATAGTAGTTCCCTCCTAGGCTCATAGTTCTAGAAGGACCGAATAAATCCATGTGTAGCAGCTCAAGTGGTCTAGTTGTTGAAACAACATTAATTGGTTTAAAAGAGCTTTTAGTTTGCTTACCCATTTGGCATGCTTCACACAGTTTGTTCCTCTCAAACTTAAGCTTAAGAAGACCAATTACAAGATCCTTAGATGCAATCCTATTTAGATGATGCATGTGAATGTGTGCAAGTCTTCTATGCCACAACCAAGATTCATCATCTCGGGATAGCAAACATTTCATACTAGGAATGATGCTTGAGACATTAAGCATATAAACATTACTTACTCTTTTACCTACAAGAACTGTTTAAATAGATTCTGAGTATGCTATAATGCATTGCTCATTGAAAATATATTTGGCTGAGTTCAAGAAGGGGGGTGAATTAAACTTTAAAAGATTTTTGTCAATTTAAAACACTGAAAAAAATTTAGTTAATAGAAAACCTTTTCTGAATCTCAATGATAAAAGATTTAAGGTGCAGTGGTGAAATAAATCGATTTCAGGCACAAATAAATTGATTTATTTTGCTGGCAGAGAGCAAATTTCAAACAGCACATACACCAGTTGAGTTTTATGCAGCAGAAATGATTCTAACCAATATTATCCAGCAAAGACAGTATGAAGCAAATTAACTC
>Ga0209700_101969_pt1 | contig 42566 bp, 19 predicted proteins | sample SiratroredBW_FD_187528 | JGI IMG/M metagenome (GOLD analysis project Ga0209700, IMG submission 187528) | Root nodule microbial communities of legume samples collected from California, USA - Siratro red BW (SPAdes) (version 2) | ecosystem: Host-associated > Plants > Roots > Nodule | place: USA... | reverse complement strand
TATATATATATATATATATATATATATATATATATATATATGTGTGTGTGTGTGTGTGTGTGTGTGTGTGTGTGTGTGTGTGTAATATGTTATTGTATATGTTTTATAGACAATCTACTAATTTTATACTTAACAGGTTCTACTAGTAAAAGAAAAAGAGGTCCTAATAAATGTCTTAAGACTCATGGCCTGAAGTATGAGGAGTGTTTGCCAATTAAACTTAATGCTCTTGGCCAACCTATTGGTACTTATCGAGCTACACTAAGTAATTATTTGGGAAAATTAGCTAGGAATGCACACCTAACTCCTCTAACTTTCACTACTTAGAAAGGACTCAAAGATCATTGGGATGATATGTGGAAAAAAGTTTTGGTATTTCACTTCACTAACCTTTATCTTCAATTATATAATATTTAAAACTAACTTTTATCTTCAATTATATATAATATTTAAATTCAAATATTTATTAATTGATGATGATATGCAGTCAAAATTTGATATTGAAGAACGTGCCAACAAATGGGTTTTAGGAAGCATATGCTCAAGTTAGAGGAACCATAAATGTCGATTAAAGGCAAAACATTTTTTTCCAAATATGTCATATGATTACCACTTAAAAAATAGCCCCTTGACCGTTCCTCTTGAGCGGTGAAAAATTCTTATAAAATTTTGGAAATCTGACATAGCTAAGGTCACTCCATTATCTAGATTTTATCACATGATTATTTGTACTTATACTTTGGTTGGTTTTTATTTTACTCTTTTCACCTTATTATAAAGGTTCGTAGTGAGAAGAACAAGATAAGTAGAGCAAAATTTACTATTGTACATATAACAGAAACTAAAACCTTTGCTGAGATACGATATAAAGAGGAGAACAATTGCATAACAATTAATGGTTTTATTTATACTGATTTTTTTTCTTTCTTTTACATGATAGGCAATGAAGAATACTGATGGAAGAGAGCCATCTCATACAAAAATGTTCGTAATGACACATAAGCCTAAAAATGAGGAAACCAAAGAAATTATTGTATGATAATCTAAATCATTATCTCTTTTATAATGATTTTGTTTTATAATATTTTTTTAATTATTCTCTTGTCGTTTTCATTCATTTTTCAGTCAATGCTTGAGGATGAAATTGCTTCTCATTCAGAAGAACTAGACAAACATTCAACTCCAGATGATATATTTTCCCAAGTCGTTGGAAAAGATAAACATGACTATGTGCGCACATACGGAAAAGGGGTTGTACCTTTAGACTTATGGGGATCTAAATCTCAAGTTGAGATGCAAAAATTAATTGATGAAGTTCAAAGAAATGCTCAAGTTGAACTTCAAAGCATAAAAGAAAGAATGCAAGAGGAAATGGAAGCCATACTAAAAGAGCAAGTGGAAGCCATGAGAGTTGAACTTTTAAACAACTTCAAGTTTGCTTTTACTCCATTGCGCGGTTATTCAGAAGTAATGGTTCCAGACTTAGAAATCATCCAAGATGTAAAAGAAGAAATTGTTGTTGGGGTATATTCTATAATTTTACATTAAACTTATTATTGAATTAGGTATTACAAATTACATGTTTTTTTTTTCTACTTTGATGTAGAAGCAAAGTCATACCACCTCCACGAACGAGAAGGAGGAGAAAACTAACACTAAGCTAACTAAGAGGTAAACTCATGTAACATATTTTATTTTATATTATTTAGTAACTAATTTTGTTAATCTTATTTTGGAACATATTCTACTACTTTTTTTTTATCTAGGAAATCAGAAGATCGCAAATATCCATCCACTGCCTTTGAACTATTCTTGTAAATCCTTGTTCTTTGAAGTATGTTCCAACTTTTGTTCTTTTGGTTTATTGGCTATAATGATCATTATTACAGGCAACGATTTGAAAACAATGGTAAAGAAGTAAAGGTTGATTCAGAAAATTTTGAAAGAGTAAGTGAAATTCAATAAATTGATAAATTTTAATTATTTCAACCCATTTATTAATTAACATTTTTTTAAAATAGGTTTAAAAAAAGGTTGTTAAAGCATGGAAGTCTTTGACTAATGAAGTAAATCAAAACCTTTTTTATTTTTAAGTAATTTAATATTAGTTAAGTCTCTTATTTATGATATTTGAATCAGGAAAAAGAGCCTTATTTCAAAACAACGGCCAAACTCAGAGGAAAACTACTTGTCAATACATTGAATAAAAGGTTATTGATGTAATCTGTTATCACATTATAGTTTTTATTGATAAGAATTATTTGTTTTTTGGTTTATTCTATATAGGTAATTTGTTTCCTTTCTTTTTTATTGTTATTTTAATTACTTATTAATGAACTCCATCTAACACAAGTAGAGAAGCTAGTATTTTTCAAGGGAAACAAATGAAAAAAAAAAGAGAACGTAAACCCAAAGTTCATTTTGATGGGACTAACTTGAGTCAATTGTAGGACGAGAAATCTCACAAGAAACAAACAAGAAGTGTAAGTTTTTCCAATCTATCAAAGTTGAACAATTTCTAATTTCAATTATATTTAAGGGTTCAAAGAGATCATTAGTGCTTGCTAGTAGGTTATGGTCAACACTTTGTTTATATAACCTTATACCATACACATAAGCTAGTTCTATGCCTATTATACTCCACCAATGTATTTTTTTCTTTTCATTGATTTTTATTCAGTTTCTCTGATATTTTCCACTGTTTTTTATTTGTTCAAAGAAACAGTTGCGAGCATCCTAAGTTTTTATTTATATGGTGCCTTCTAAGTTTGTTGATTTTGAAAGTATGCCTAATTTGTAGTTGAAGATGCTTTTCCTTCAACGGAAAAATGTACACATGTATGACAGTACTCTGCATCTCCTTAGTATTACAAAAATGTGTTTAAATTATAAGGCTTAAAGAGTATATTAGGAGACTAGTGTCCAATGTCACCACTAAAATTAGTTTTTAATTTAGGTATAAAAAATTAAAATCATCCAATATATTCCTTTAATCATAACCTTTCATATCTTTTTTCTTCTTCAAAGTTTTAAAACCTCATATGTGGAAAGGGGAGGGGATGATTAGATGACAAGTGGCTGATATGGCCAATCTTATGATCATTGAAATAACACAACTTTATACTCTGCTTCATGTCCGCGGATTCGGTGCTAAAGCATCTTTTTCAATTAAAATACGTCAATGTCTCATTGGTAACTTTTTTTTGTTTAATAGTGGTTGTCTAGAATTTGTCTTGTATTTTAAGGTAGTTACTAAAACTGGAATTTAATTGATTTTAGTGTTGAGTTTCAAAATGTTTGATTTTGATCTTTGAAGTTAAAATAATGCAAACTAGGTTCCCATGTACTGTATTTGCATGAATTTAGTTTTTGGATTTTTTAAATTAGATTTGGAGGTGTATTACTATTGTGCGATTTTAATTTACATGCCAATTTTTTGGTTAAGTATTTGATATAGAAGTTTGCAATCTTAATCTTTTGCATTCTGATGTTTGAGTGTGTGTGTGTTTTGCGATCTGAAAAGGTAAATGATGAGTTGATTTTGGATGGAAATGATAAAGAGCTTGTTTCCTTATCTTGTGCTTTCATTAATCAAGTATGTTTATGTTATTTTTTCCAAACCCTTCTCTAATTTACTCTTGTTTAGACTTTAATTGTGTTTTGCATTTGTTTGCTTTGCTATAGCAATGTCATGTTAAAAACAAGGATATTTGGAAGTCCGTTGATGGTACTTACGACAGTGAGAAGGGAACAACTATGAACACAAAATTGAGATTTTATTCAATTTCTTTGTTTCTCAATTATTATTATTATTATGAAAATTAGCTTGTTTGGGATTATTCTGTACTTGTTATCTACTAATTAATTATATTACTTTGCATTCAGGACAATGCTCCAACCAAAAAAAGCAAGACTTCAACTAGAGAGCTACATATCAACTAGAGAGATACATATAAACTTGAGTTTCGACATTTTAGGATGTTAACTACAACACCAAAGTGTATTTTGTTTTTGTTTTGTGTTTTGACAATAAGTTCTCATATTTTTATGCACAATGATTTGTTTAATTTGTCCACTTTTTTATTTAAAGTGCAAGCTGAAGCTGAATTATGACATGTAAAGATTAATTTGGACTTCAAATAAAGTGAAGTATTTGATAATTCAATATCATAATTAGAAGCATTTAGTGACATTTTTATAATATTGCTTTTACTAAAACAGTGTAACTAAATACTTTTAGTAATAAATTTAAAATGTCATTTATTTATTAAAAAAAGTTATTAAAACCTTTTAGTAACATTTTTATGGTGTTACTTTTTTATTGAAAAACATTACTAAAAGATTTTAGTATCATTTTTAAAATGTTAATTTTTTTATTAAATAAATGTTATAAAAAATATTTAGTGACATTTTTATAAGTGTTTCTAATAACAAGTGAAACGTTACTAAAAGTTTTTAGTGACATTTTCATGGTGTTACTTTTTTATTAAAAAATATTAATAAAAGATTTTAGTGACATTTTTAAAATGTTATTTTTTATTAAATAAATGTTACAAAAAATATTTAGTGACATTTTTATAAATGTTTCTAATGACAAGTGAAAATGTTACTAAAAGTTTTTAGTCATAGGGAATACCTTACTTTTGATAAAATGTTACAAAATCATATTACTAACATTTTGTTTGATTTAGTAACATTTTTCTTATGTTACTAATTATTAAATATGTAGTAGTGAAGGTTGATGATGCCAGTACCATACCAGAACTTGCAGGACCGTAAATATCAGTTAACACATTAACTAGATTTGCATGTTTTAGCACTATTAGAATTATGGGTTACCAAAAAAAAAAAAAAAAAAAAAAAAACAAAATAAAAGCTATGAAGTATGCTATAAAATTACAGAAATGGAATCCTTAAACGTAGTGGTAATGGATGGATCTAAACTTCAGATTCCTTTTATGGTGGAAAACATTTGTTGGACGATTCAGTAGACCACATTTAGAGCTATTATGTCCTTACTTTCTTGTTCTGACTTTTTGGAATTGAATGATTGATCACATTGGGAGATATTACGTACAACTTTACAAAAATAATAATGGATTTCAAAGTTCAAGGTAAATGATATGTATAAAGAGGTTCTTCTATATTTCGACTCAAGATGATAAACAATTGTGAATGATCACATTTTATTCACATTCTATTTTTAGATTTAACATTATAATTTTAGATTTTTTTTATTTTTATTATGTTTTTAATTAAGTGGTTAAATAGTTACATGATAAGACTACAAAATTATAAGAATATGAATCATTCAAATAACTAATGATGTTTTTAGTGAGAATTGATTATTAGTAGGCATAATGATTATTTAGTGAGGACTAATGTGGAATTTAGAGAGTCATATATAATTTGACAATAAAATATCGTACTTGAATTGTAATAGAAAAAAAAAGATATATGAATTATGAAAGAAAATTGTATTTAAATGTAGTTGATTTGTATGATATTTTGGACTATTTTTTATGACAAAATCAATTTTTAATTTATATGATAAGCTTAAATCTCCTTAATTTTTAATTTTAGGAGATTTTTGCTAATGAATAATTGAAAGTCAAAAAATATATTTGATTGTTAATTCCTATTATTTTGACTAAAAATGAGTAGGAAAGTATTAGATTAACAAAAGAAGGATTGAAGTCTTGAATATGAATGATTATAGAGCAATTTGACGCAAAACAACTCAGGCTTAGTGCACAAAACTTGGGCCCGACCCAAGAAAACCCAAGAATCAAGAAAAATGGCACAAAAGAAGAAAAAGAAGAAACCCTTAATCTTGGCTCTAGATACCAAATGATGGTGGAGTGTTTCTCTTATTCATGGATTTAGTGTCTTCTTCGGATGACCAATGGAGGAATGATGCGAAAGAAAGGATTGAAGGTAGGAAGGTCACAATTAGGTGAAGTGAAAAGAAGGTAGGTCTAGGAAGGGTTAGACCAACTCACTAGATTGGAGACTAAGCTATAAAAGTGTATAAGGAACTCTAACCTAGAGAGAACTTCAATAATAAGTGTTTATGGTTGAATTTTGGTAGCATAATCTCATTCGCTGAAAGTTAAACTTAGGCCCAAAAGAATGGTTAGAGACCCAAATAAGTCCAATTAAGCCCAAACTCCTAAAAAGCTTCTGATTAAGACTATAGCTCTTTGACCTCTTTATTTTGTGAATATGGTGGTTAGATGGTCTGCTATCAAAACCAGTCAAGTTCAACTAAGCAGACTAATGTTGTGAAGTACACATCGAGTATGCTTTGGGCTTATAGTCACTCTTGCCTAACCCTTTGAGGATTCTTGACACAAGTCATTCCTAGCTTAACTTAGTATTCTTTGCTCAAGTCACTCCTAGCTAACCTAAGTATTCTTTGCTTAAGCCATTCTTAGCTAATCCTGAGTATTCTTTGCTCAAGTCACTCTTTGCTAATGCTAAGTATTCTTTACACTTAGCAACTTCTAAGTATTCTTTCAGATCATAGCCACTTTTAACTAATCCCGTCATGGAGTACTCTTTACTCAAGTCACTCCTAGTTGACCCCGAGTATTATTTTCACATAGTCACTCTTAGAAGAGATATGAAGGTTTAGTTTTTAATAATCTACTAATCATTGGGTTTGATAACTAGGAAGGATTGTGTATGATGATCAATATAATGTTTAGGCTTTCTCTCCCATTTCACTTTATCTTACTTTCTAGGGAGGGTAGCAATGTATACAATGATTTAGCTCACTCTCTTAGGTAGATGGATATTCTAAGTGTTTTCCATTAGGTTTCTTAGGATTGTCTGATCAATATATTTGTATGTTGCAACCTTTGCTTTGTTGTCATAGACGAGTGTTCCTTGTGTGAGCAAGCTTTTTATATTTGACCTGTGTCAAAAGAAGTACATGGGTACATATTTATAATAGTAAGGGAAGGGGGAGTCTTCCTAGTTTTTCCATGTGAGACTTGTAAGGCACCCTAACTTTGGCGTATAAACATGATCCTACATCATTCTCCCCGGGTTGGAAAAGCTCGGTATTTTCTTTTATCGAATCTATGTCTCGAACCTGACACCAAGACGTTGTTTGGTTCACCAATCGTGGCAAGGTTACTAATCCCACTATGGTGAAAATAGCCAAGAAACCTAATTAACAATGGGACATTGTTTGGTTAACCAATTATGGCGAGGTTACTAACCCCACTATAGTGAAAATAACTAGGAAACCCACCTTGCTCAATTAGGTCAAGGTATTAACTAAATCTCTTACTGTTAAAGAGAGTTTACAAAAAAATAAGTACAAAACTTATATTAGAAATTACTTTATTTGACCAATGTCAAAAGGAGTACATAGGTACATATTTATAATAGTAAGGGAGGAGGAAGCTTTCCTAAATTTTTCATATTGGACTTGTAAGCCATCATAACTTTGGCATATACAAAAGCTCATGCAACAAGAAGAGTTATAAAATCATCAAATTTCAATCTAGGATTAACTACTCATAATGAGTAGGATATAACAATGGAACTCAATCCTAGTGACTACAAATAACATATCTCTCAAGTGTTTAGTACACTCACATATCCCAACATTAGCTTTTCTTGGAATTATAATAGAATTCTTATTTGTAGAGTTAAGGAGTTGAGTTCTTTGTTACCTATGTGCTCAATGATTAGCTTTCTTCATACCAAGGTTTTCTTCTTCTCAACTACTTGTGTGCTCAAACTCAACCTCTAGTGCTTAACGAAATATGTTTCTTCATATCAAGGTTTTCTCTTTGGCTTAAGCTCCTCCACTATGTGCTGTGCGTGTGCTTTCCTTTATTTTGAAGTAATCTTAAGGTGAGGTATTTGTTGCTTCGCTCGTTTTGAGATGAGAAAATAGGAAAATTGTTTTTATATCCAGTTTAAAAAAAAAATATTAATATCACACTTGTAAAAAAATGAGAAAGTGAATAATAAGTCATGAAGTTAATTGTCAAAAATTTTAAAAATTTTTGAGTCAGTCCCAACAAATTTTCTCTTTAAAACTCAGTTCAGAAAATTCTTTCTTTGAACTCCATCCATCACTTTCAAACCTTTGAAATTTTCTACTTTTAAACCTTATCCATCACCTTCACCGTAACAGAGTAATCGTCAATGTCACGATGAATTGTGACTCAGCATGACCACCAATCCTTACCCTCACAGTCAGCCGTCAACTCTAACCCTCGGCCTGATCGTCAATCCTCACAGCTTTACCAATGTCCATAGGTAATCTTCATATGCTGTTTTACTTGACAAGGTGTAGAACAACCTGACAAAGACTCGTTGTTGAAGGTTCAGAAAGACATGGCGATGAAACACCCATCTCCCCATCTAAGTATGCTTTCTTCATCTTACCTCTAAATTGTCTATGCTTTAAGCGGTGGAATCTTTTTTCATTTTCACTCAGCTAAACCTGCACTTGTTATCTATTATGAATTAGCTTATGTAGGAAGTGTGTTACTGAAAACTTGTTTGTGGGAAAAATTATTAGATTGCTTTCATGGGTAATCAATTTAATTTTGTGAATGTGTAATATAAAAGTCAATAGTGTGCTATGCTGACAATTGTGGGATACTAGAGCAGAGTAGCCCAGGGCTGCTACTAGACTCGGCAATGGTGGTTTTTCTCGTGCTACTGTGATATAAGCTTACAGAACTATTTTTTATATGGGTTTTTTTAGTAAAAAAATCACACAAAAGTTACCTCTGTTTGAACCTCTATTCCTTTTTAGTTCATACTCTATAGAACTATTTGTTTTATTTTGTGCTCTATTTTTCTTCTTCCTTTAGACTTTCATAGTTCACATTCTATTATTTTTTCCCTTAATTTATTGTGTTCTTTTTCTATTATCATAGTGTAAGCATGCCTTGTTTCATGTTTCTCAGTTTTAATATCTAGTCCACTTCCTCTGAAAGCAAAATTGAAGGAAAGGTAGCATGTTTCTGACAATCTGATAATATAATATGTTTGTTCTGTTCCTCCATTATAACTAATTATCATTTAAAGTAACCCATTCAATGTGACACTGTTTTGTTCCTCCATTATAAATAATTATTATATTAAAGGAATCTGGAGTTTAGTTCTCTTTACGAATCTCATAACCCCTCCCCGTATATTTGCTATTTCTATTGTAATACTTTTAGAACTGTACGAATTGTATCTAAATGCTGCACTCTAGAAAATTCCTATTTAATTTGAGATGCTCAAGCTCAGACATTTTTTTCTTTAATTTTTTATTTCCATTTCAGTTTGGTTCATTTTTCATATTTTGAACAATATATCTCTAATTCTGTAAAATCTCAGACTGTGAAAAGATTGTGCATTTTGAATTATGCATGTGTTATGCGAATTATGCTATAATGTTTTTTATTTATACTTGTAGTTATAGGTGTTGATCCTTGCTCCATATTTTTTAGGTAGTTCTGCAAGTAATATGCTAAAGATAGCGTGATTTGTTCTTGGCCAAAAAAATGAAGCCTTTTGTAAATATGAGATGTAAGTGAACTAGCATATTTTCTTTGTATGGTTACGTAATTACCATTTTATCATACTCCAGTTTTCCTCACATTAATTGTTTCAGTTTAGTGGAGTTGGAGAAGCTACTTTCCCCTACATTCTCAAAGCAACCTAGCATATAGATTAATGAGTGTTGGAAGCATCATCTATGGTCTGTGCATATTGTCATTCACTGTGCAATGTTGTTGCTCTAAGTGTTTTAACTTGGTAGGTGCTTATTCTCTTTACATGGAACGATAGATCATAGTTGTTTACCTATGTAGTAGAAAAAATATTTTTATCATCTGACTATTATACAACTTCAAAAATAAGAAATCTAAACTGGTGTTGGTCCCCTGTGTTGTCAAATCTTGTGAGCCAAATGGCCTTGGGGACATGACAATCATAGTTAAGGTATCTACCTTTCAAAAATGATACATTCTTTCATCTGGCGAGTGAAGTACACAAAAATTCAATTACAATGTTTTACACAATAAGACCCCACAACAGCTACTAAGGTTAGTGTTCATCGAAAAGTCTTACAAGATTCTGAATTTGGAAATGACATCCAAGTGGAATATGTGTTACTATTAAAGAATGTGAGTAATTTGCATTTCCTATTTACTCTGCTCTCCATCCTATGTCATTTACAGTTTTGGCTCATGTTTGTGTACGTTGTCGTGTACACTCCCAACGGACGCATATTCTATCTCAATATAACCATAAATAACATTGTTAAGGTGTTTAGGTTCGATATAAGTCCACCAAGTGACGACTTACTTCGTGCATCACTCCCAGTCATTCGCCTTAACCTAGACATTGGTAAAGTGGTATTCATATTGGGCAAACAACTGATATTCATATTGGACAAAAGTGTCAATGTTTATAACAATTACATTGTTGTTGATTTTTAAACCTCATTGCGCAGATCCTAAGTATCGTCACTTCTTTAATGACACCCAGCCTGACAATCATGAGTGATGGATGATTGAGTCATGCATAGGACTGAGGAAATTAGGATGGGATTAACACTATCAACAATTAAACTTCATAATTATGTTATGTTCTGATGTAATGTTCATGAATTATGTTATGTTATGATGTAATGTTGATCAATTGTGTTTTGTTTGATAAGTACCTTAATTTACTAAATTGTGGGTTCACATTATATCACTTCAGTCATTACCCGTCCCTTCTTGAGGGCACAACTTTGTCATATTTTTGGCGACTGACATCGAACGTGTTCATGTCTACCATAGTTTTCGAAATTAACTTGTTCGCTTATTGAATTAGACCTGTATTGAGGATTAAACAAGCATTCCTTAACTACATCAGGCTCATTTTAGTGACCTGTGAGCCTTCATACTGGTGGGTTGACATTAGATCATCCCAATCGTTGCCCATCCCTTCTCGAGGACACACCTTTGGGCTTATTTACAAAAGTGGTGCAAATTTATCTGCAAATTACATATATGGGCAAATTTTAAAAAAATTACATAATTGGATAAGTTGTGCTTGGAGGCACGTTTTAGGACGAAGAAGTCGTGCTTGGTAGCATGACTTCAGTATGCAGAATTTTTTTTTCTTATACAAAGTCGTGTGTGCAGAAACGACTTTTTGGAGTTTTTTTTTGGACAACCAGAAGTTGTGCTAGGAAGCACGACTTCTACATTAATTTTTTTTTAAAACCCTCACAGTTATACTTCATTATGATTTATAGATTTTTTCTCATTGTACGAAATGTTCATGCAATACTATTTTATATTGCTTTGCCAGCCTAGTACAGAACATACAACCTTCAAAAATTACATTGCATGCAGCAAAATGACGTCATGGAACAGTACCTTACAATTGTCCAATAGCATTGAGTACACTAAAAAATAAAAAAAGAAAGTATAGTTTAAACAATAATTAAACATCCATAAAATATTTTTGAACATGAACTGGTAGACCCCTTCACGTATTTTTTCTAGGATCTAAGCAGAGGAAGTCGCGATTTGGACAGACCACTTCAAAAATATAATAGAATAAGAGGAAATTTTTTATATATTTTATGGGTGTTTAATTATTGTTCAAAATATACTTTTTTTTTCTATTTTTAGTGTGTTCAATTCTATTGTATTGGACAATTGTAAGGTAATGTTCCCTTCATGTATGACGTCATTTTGTTGCATGTAATGTAATTTTTGAAGGTTGTCTATTACCGTACTAGGCTGGCAAAACAATATAAAATAATATTGCATGATCATTTCATATAGCGAGAAAAAATCCACAAATCATAATGAAGTATAACTGTGAGAGTTTTTTTAAAAAAAAATTAATGTAGAAGTCGTGCTTCCTAACACGACTTCTGGCAAAAAGTCATTTTCGCACACACGACTTTGTATAAGACGAAAAAAAAAATTACTGCATACTGAAATCGTGCTACCAAGCACGACTTCTTCATCCTAAAACGTGCCTCCAAGCACGACTTACCCAATTATGTAATTTTTTTAAAATTTGCCCATATCTGTAATTTTCAGATAAATCTGCACCACTTTTGTAAGTAAACCCACACCTTTGTCATAATTTTGGCGATTGACATCGAAAGTGCTCATGTCTACCATAGTTTTTGAAATTAACTTGTTCACTTATTCAACTAAACCCATATTGAGGATTAAACGCGCATTTCTTTACTACATCAGGCTCATTTTAGTGACCTGTGAGCCTTCATATTGGTGGGTTGACATTAGATCACCCTAGTCGTTACCCATCCCTTCTCTTTGGCGACTGACATCGAACGTGTTCATGTCTACCATAGTTTTTGAAATTAACTTGTCCACTTATTAAAATACACCCATATTGAGGATTAAACACGCATTCCTTGACTACATCAGACTCATTTTAGTTACCTGTGAGTCTTCATACTGGAGTTTGAAAATACATCACCCCAGTCGTTACCCATCCCTTGTTGAGGGCACACCTTTGTCATATTTTTGTAGACTGACTTTGAACGTGTTTATCTGTACCATAGTTTTTGAAATTAAATTGATCACTTATGCAATTAGACCCATATTGAGGATTAAACACTGATGGAGAGGCTTCTTGGCGCTTTAGCCTGTAGCTCATGCTTCAATGGATGAAGAGCATTTTCAAGCCATTTGCACTGAACACATTGTATGGAAAGAGCTCCTCATGATGCGGAAGCAATGGATGTGGTGGAATTCACCATGGAAGGAAGCGTGCAAGGGAAGTTTGATACGGTTTTGGTGAAGAATATAGTGAAAGCCTTGAAGGAGGTTGGGCCAACCTTCAAGAGAGAGCTTCTAGCTTCTAGGAGAATAAACTCAATGTGAAACTTGAGGCAATGTACTAAAAATTTGGCAGCATTTCATTACTCAAATCAAGTCTACAAGAGAGGTTCCTATACCTCTTATTTATAGAAGAAAGGATGAGCTACTTAGCTTCCCATGCAAGCTATCTAGGTAGGTCTAGAAACCCTAGCTTATAAGACAAGCCTCTAACACTAGCTTATAAGACAAGCTTCTAACCCTAGCTTGTATGACAAGCTTCCCAAACCTAGTTTGCACTCCAAGGCTCTCACAAGATGGTGACAAGTGGCACAAAGAGAGAGCTCCTTATGTTACTTGGACTCCTTGATCAAGCCCAACATTATTTATGACCTCAAGGCCCAAACTTACACTACATGGCCTAAAAATACAAGGCCTAAATTTATTCTACTTGGCCCAAATTAAAGGCCCAAATTATTCTGAACTATTCTAAAAATTTTTATACAAATTAGAGGACTTCTCCTTAATACTCTATTTTCTCCACAGGGATTTCTTCATGTTTGTATTGGGGCCTAGTAGCTGATTGAAAGCCCAAATAGGATGAGATGGGCCCAATCTTCTGGAAAGCTCTTAATTCTCCCTCTTGCTCTCCTTTTTATTCTTTGATTAATGTCGCTGGGGCGTACTCCATCATCCCCTACCTCTTGAAAGGGATCAGTCCTCAGATCTTACAATGTGTTTCAGACAGAAGCTTTATTATTGTTTATTTATTCAAGATTTCCTCCAGGATCAAACACGTTCCTGTCACAACAATCACGTAGTAAGACCAATGAAATATTTACAGCATAGAAGAAGAGAAGAGTTTTTCCCAGATTACCGTATGCTATATTTATGATAGGACAGTCATGTTGATTCCTAAAAATATTTTTATGTTCTTTTTTATATTTCCATTTTTCTTCCTTGTGAAGTTGTTTAAAGTCAAAATTTTTCTTATCCATTGTTAACAACTTTGCACAAGATTATCTATTATAGACTGTAAAGTCATATTCACAGAAAATTGGAAAAGAAAATAACTAAACAAAAATTATATTCCAAGGTGAATGTATGTTTGATCAAAGGTAGGACAAACGTACATGATTCTCGGAACACTGTTATTTTTATGTTTTTCATTCCCTCTTTTTATGGATTTTTCCAACACCTAGGTAGGAGTCAAAGGATGAAGTACAAACTTTTGATGTTTATGAGTGAAAGTAATTTCATTGGTGAGGCCATCATGGATAGTTTTCTTGTCAAATTGCCATGGCCTTCCCAATAAAACATGACAAGCCTCCACAGGAACTACAGCACACAAAACATCATCGACATAGTTTCCTACTAATAGCTTGACTTTCACTTGTTTATTAACATTTATATTCCCCCCATTATTTATGCAATGTAATTTATAAGGTCTAGGGTGGGGTATCATTTTTAAGTTCAATTTATCAACCAACCTATCATTGCAGCAATTACAACACAAACCACTGTCAATGATGAGAGAACATACATTTTCAGAAATTTTACATCGAGTGTGAAAAATGTTCTCTCTCAATGACCCGGTTTGTAAAATAGGTTGATTGGTGAGGGTTCTCCTAATCATCAATAATTTTCCCTCATGAGCATAAACATCCTCATGCCCCTCACATTCAGACTCCTCACCAGTGCTCTCTTCATGTTTCTCTTCCTCACTACTGTATACATCTTGGGCTTTCATTAAGATGGTCCTCATGGAAGGATACTGAGATTTAACATGTCCCCGACCCAAGCATTTAAAACATTTAATATCACTAGTGCGGTTGGAGGTGGCATGCTCTTCTTTTCTTTTCAAATTTTCTTGGCTTAACCTTGGAAGGGTTTTCTATTGGTTTTTCTCTTATCAAATTTCCCTCCCTCTCAAAATCTTGCTTGGGATATGAGTTAGAATAAGAACTTCTACTTGGCCCTTTTCTCAAAATTTGTTGTTCAACTTTTATACAGATTTGAAACAAGTCATGAAAATCCCTATAAAGGAGAAGTTCTACTTTATCTCTAATATCAAGACTCAATCCACTCAAAAATCTGGCCACAGTTATGCTCTCATCTTCCCTAATCCCAGCCCTCATCATATATAATTCCATTTTTTGTGTATACTCTTCTACACTCATGTTTTTCTGATTAAGTCTATGGAGTTTGTCCATGAGTTCTCTATGATAATAGGAAGGTATGTGTCTTCTCCTAAGAGCACTTTTAAGATCGTTTCAGTATGTTATAGCTGGCTCATGGTGAAGACTCCTATCTGTCATTAGGGTTGTCCACTAATGTAAGGCATGTCCTTGGAAGCTAAGGATGGCTAGAGGAACTTTTCTCTCCTCACTAACATGGTAGCATTCAAATAATTGTTCAACCTTCATCTCCCAATCAAGAAAAGTATCAATATCATTACTCCTATGGAAGTGTGGTAGCTCTACCCTAACTTCTTTGGATTTTCTTTCTTTCCTATGGTGGTGGTAAGGGTCAGGCTGATAGTGTTTGACTGCTCTCATACTATCCCTTTTGAGTTTTTCATCCTCACTATCAGATTGATATCTTTTTGATGAGCTAGTTTTGGAGTTAGACTTATGTTCCTTCTTCTTTAAGGTCTTTAACTCCTCTACCATAATAACAAATTGTGCATCAGTGTTTATTTTCATAATCCGAAGTTCTTCCAAAATTTTTCGCAAATTTGATGTATTTTCATGAGACTCATTGCCACTATGGTGAAGGGAATGTCGAGACATCTTAAATTTTGTGAAGAAGTGCTCTCAAGATAAGACAAACTAGTTTAGCACACTAGGGGGTCTCCCAGGAAAGTGAGCTGCGTCACTAGGACGATTTAAGTACCAAGACTTTCCTTGTCAGAGCCTTGCCCAATGGACCTTTCCAGTCGTTCTTACAATGAGCCCACTAAGTCACAAACGAAGGCGACTCAATGCAAAGAATGAAACTAGTCAGTTTGCACAATTGGAAAGAAACAAAAAGAAGTAAAGCTAATTCTTGAAAACTTAAAGCCAGCCGAGTCCTAAGGTGAAATTCTTTGGCACCAAGGACCTTAGAAACACTTCACCGTCTACACGTTTTGAATTATTCCACTAATGATAAAGAGTTTTGCAATTACAACTCAATTGAATACAATGAAAATTTTGCTGAAAATTAAAATTTTTAAACTATGCACTCCTTGTGTTTATGCTTTTGCCTCACTAGTGTATCACTCCTTTGGTGTACTTTGTTCAAGAAAACTTTTCTACAGCATTATAACGTTTCTCATTGTGAATCATTCTCCAATAGTGCTTGGAAGTTCAACTCTTGATGTATTGGCCTCAACTCAACTCAAGTGTTTCACCAAAGTACTAATTCACCATGAGGTAACAAAATACAAAACGATAAAAGCTAATTTGAATAGCACAACTCAAAGGATTATAAAATGACAAATTCAAAGGAGTGTAATTAGAAATGAAAAACAATAATTAAAGCTTAGAATGGTAGTTTAGCACTCAAAAGATGATCTAAGAATGGCTCTAGAGTAGATTAAGAAACAACAAAAAAAAGACTAGAATTCACTCCTGGCAGCAATATGTGCATAATTTATGGTAATCGATATAATTATGCTTTTGTCTTGAAATTTTAACCACAACTCACAATACAGTAAGGAATGTCCACTCCAAATTTCAGAAGTTACGGACCAATATTGCACTTGGACTAAATCCAAAATAGTGAGCAGTTTCAGTACAGTGGCAGTTTTCCAGTTCATATGCTAATTCTCTGGCAACGTCACTTGTGAAATTTATGGTAAACAATTTGCAATGTATTTTTGCACGAAATTTTTATCTTAACTGCTCAACACTTAAACGAAACTCCTTGCAAACATTTGGCTGAAAAGAGCACTAGAATCGTCCTAAAAAAATTCAAGACCGAGAGCCTTCTGTTTCACATTTCTTCTCTGTTTTTTTTTTCTTCTCTAGCACTTAGGCTCCTAGTAGTCTTGATTCAAAACATTGTTGTGACTAATCCATAGAAAATTTTTGTACAAAATTTTTACCACATATTCTCAACATATTGCAATTATTTCACACAAAAATTTAGCACAAAAAAGTCTCTTCCAGTTATTGCAAAATTTATCACGGTCCGATTACTTAGAATTAGGCCACCAAATTTTTATCATACACTCCCAACATACCAAGCTAAGAGCATGCAAAATTTGAGGTCCAAAAGCTCACAGAATTGTTCCCAGGAAATCAAACATAGGGGTGTTTTTACACTGTCATCAGTTGTTAATCAGCAGTGAGCATTCAGATTTTACAATTTATCATTTTGTTTACAGATTGAATTAGAATGCGCCTTTTTAACAATATCTTTAAAATGCAGCAAGGTAGCCTCATACAAATTTTCATACACAAAAACACAGTATTTCGTTCCCAATAAGTTCCTCAAGTTTCAGTAGCCTTCATCAAACAACAACAGTTCTGGAAATTAAAACCTATGGATTCCAATGAGTTTTAGAACATACTACAAGACATATAGGAGTATTATGACTCTAAGAAACTCACTAATGATCTAATAGTGAATTAAGGAACTCAAAATTACAAATTAAAAAGCACACAAAAGCTCACTCTATGACACAATACATCAAACACATTCAGCTCATAATTTTCTACATAAGCATTTGCACAAACACCTAATCTACAAGTATAAATCTATGGAGTTTATGACAATTTGGAACCATACATGACTTTGACATATACTATAGATCATAAAATTGAAAACTAGGACACAAATGAACAATTTGAACCGATTAAAATCAAAGAAGACACAAGAAAAATAAAAAACAGTTTGCAACACATACAAGAACACCTAAACAATGTAATTTTGGAAGGTTCAAGAAGATTGATGTGTTTTGAACCATTTAAATTCAACTAAGGCACTTTCAATCGGTGGAAAACATTCAAGACATGTAAAAAATGATGTAAACAACACGGCAAGTGGAAACAAAACAAGAAAGAATCAAGAACTTAGCTCTTGAAGACCAAAGCTCTAGATACCAAATGATGGAGAGATCCTTGGCGCTTTAGCTTGTAGCTTACGCTCCAATGGATGAAGAGCATTTTTAAGCCATTTGCACCGAACACATTGGATGGAAGGAGCTCCTCATGATGCGGAAGCAATAGATGTGGAGGAATTCACCATGGAAGGAAGCGTGCAAGGGAACTTTAATACGGTTTTTGGTGAAGAAGATAGTGAAAGCCTTGAAGGTGGTTGGGCCAACCTTTAAGAGAGAGCTTCTAGCTTCTAGGAGAAGAAACTCAATGTGAAACTTGAGGCAATGTGCTGAAAATTTGGCAGCATTTCATTACTCAAATCAAGTCTATAAGAGAGGTTCCTAGACCTATTATTTATATAAGAAAGGATGAGCTACTTAGCTTCCCATGCAAGCTATCTAGGTAGGGTATGGGAGAAGCTAGGTCTAGAAACCCTAGCTTATATGACAACCTTCTAACCCTAGCTTATAAGACAAGCTTCTAACCCTAGCTTCTATGACAAGCTTTCCAAACCTAGCTTGCACTCCAAGGCTCTCATAAGGTGGTGACAAATGGCACAAGGAGAGAGTTCCTTATGCTACTTGGACTCTTTGATCAAGCCCAACATTATTTATGGACCTCAAGGCCACTACATGGCTCAAAAATACAAGGCCTAAATTTATTCTACTTGGCCCAAATACAAGGCCCAAATTATTCTAAACAATTTATACAAATTAGAGGACTTCTCCTTAATACTCTATTTTTTCCATCTAGCTCTTTGTCCTCTTTATTCTTTAATTAATGTCCCTGGGGTGTTCTCCATCAAACACGCATTCGTTGACTACATCCTCATTTTAGTGACTTGTGAGCCTTAATACTGGTATTTGACATTAGAACACCCCAGTCATTACCCATCCCTTCTCGAGGCTAGAGCTTTGTTCATGAGCCTTAATAACGCTTTTTTTATGTGGCCTAAAATAACTCATTCAAATGAGGAGTAATAACACTTTACTCATGTCCCATAAATATCTTCAATTTAATGAGATGTGCCTGAAGAGCTGTTGGAACCTCAGAATACCCCAGCGGTTACCCATGTCATGACGACAGGCCACTTTGGTTTTAGTTTTGGTGAGTAAAGTAATCATAATGCGAGATGAATAACGATAAAAAAACTACCTTAATTGAATAATGTTAAAAAATTTTACAGTCACTAGTGGAAAAAATACTTTTTATGACAAGATAAAACGGTGGTCAAAATGGAACCGCATTAAACAATAACGCGGTGACAATTTTGAAATTAAGTTCAATAATACAAAGGCGGTTAATAAAAACAGCCGCCTTCGTATCTCCATCTTGCGCGCCAAAGCTTCGTATCTCCCCTTACAAGCTTTTAATTTTTTTTATTTTTTAAGGGGCTATAACGGCAGTTGTGGGGCTCTAACCGCCGTTATAGCTTCCCAGCAATTTTTTTTTTAGGACTATAAAGGCGGTTGGAGCCCCACAACCGCTGTTATAGCCTTTTTTTTTTCTAGGTCGGCCCACTTTCTCTTCTACTCTCCTCCCCGCCGTTGCCCCTCGCACCTCTCAACCACCGTTCTCCTCTTACGCCATCGTCTTCCTCCTCCAACTTCACCTCCTCCGTTACGCCCTCCTTCTCCACCCCCACCTCCACGGTCACGCCTCCTTCTCCACCTCCACCCACGGTCGCGCCTCCTCCTCCTCCTCCACCTATATCCTTGCGCCATTCTCCTCCTCCTCCACCTTCTCTGTCGCGCCCTCCACCTCCACCTCCTCCGTCGCGCCCTCCTCCTCCACCTCCACCTCCACCGTCGCGCCTCCTCCTCCACCTCTACCTCCATCCTCGAGCCCTCTTCCTTTATTTCCAGCTCCATCCTTGTGCCGTCCTCCTCCACCTCCACCTCCATCTTTGTGCTCTCCTCCTCTACCATAGTCATTCTAGTCGGCAACCAAGAGGTATGTTTTTATGTATTTTTGAATTGTTTGAATTGTTTAGTTTTCTTATTATATGCTTTTAATGCTTTGTGTATTAAAATGATTGTTGTTGTATGTTTGGTTGTTGTGTATACTTTCATGAAAACGTGTTGGTATTGAGTCCGGGGATGGTCGATCCCCGACAATTTTTGTTAGATATGTACTTACATCAAAACGTGTTGGTATTGAGTCCGGAGATGTTCGATCCCCAACAATTTGTTTTGGTATTTTAAGTCTGAAGATCTTAAATCTCCGAAAAATATTTTGTTTAATTTCTGACTTGTATAATATGAATGATTTTTTTTTTACTACACGTAGTCATGGATCGAAGTTGGATAAATGCAAGTCGAATTAGTGATGTTCATGAGAAAGGTGTTGAAGAGTTTCTACAATTTGCTAAGCGAAATGTAACGGGAGTAAATAATAAATATTATTGTCCGTGTGTGAATTGTTTGAATGGGAGAAGACAAGATATTGAGTTGATACGAGAGCATGTTCTTTGTGATGGTTTCTTGAAGAGCTATACAATATGGACTTGGCATAGTGAAGTTTTGGAGCAATATTCTACTGTATCTGCCACTGAATGTGAATATTCTAATTTATATTCTGAAGATTGCATGGAAGACATGATTCGCGATATTGGAGAAGATAGTTTCCACCAAGCACATGTGTATGGTTCATTGAAAGATGATTCAGAGACAGAATTGTATCTCGGTTGTTCAAGTTTTACTCGTTTGTCAACAGTATTACGACTATTTAAAATCAAGGCAAGAAATGGGTGGACTGATAAAAGCTTTACCGAATTGCTCGAATTATTTCATCAAATTCTTCCAGAAGGTAATACATTGCCAACTAGTCACTATGAGGCCAAGAAGATATTGTGTCCAATGGGTATGGAGTATCGGAAAATACATGCTTGTCCCAATGATTGTATATTGTATAGAAAAGAGTTTGAAGGATTACATAAGTGTCCTAGATGCGGGGTATCAAGATACAAAGTAAAAGACAATGACGGTGACGAAGATGACATGAAAAAGGGTCCCCCTGTAAAAGTATTGTGGTATCTTCCAATCATACCACGATTAAGACGTTTTTTTGCCAATGTTAAAGATGCAAAGAACTTGACATGGCATTCAAATGGAAGAATATGTGATGGGTTGTTACGACATCCTGCTGATTCACCACAATGGAAGAAAATTGATTGTTTATATCCTGAGTTTGGAAGTGATCCAAGAAATCTCAGACTTGGTCTTTCAACAGATGGAATGAATCCATACGATAATTTGAGTAGCAAACATAGTTCATGGCCTGTTTTGCTAATTATTTATAATTTGCCGTATCGGTTGTGCATGAAGAGAAAATATATGATTTTGTCTATGATGATATCAGGACCAAGACAACCTGGAAATGACATAGATGTTTATCTTAGTCCTTTGATAGAAGACTTGAGGTTGTTATGGGATGAAGGCGTCGAGGTTTTTGATGCATATCAAAAGGTCAATTTCAATTTGCGAGCATTGCTATTTTGTACTATTAATGATTTTCTAGCATATGGAAATTTGAGTGGTTATAGTGTTAAAGGACATCACACTTGCCCGATATGTGAAGAGAGCACCAGTTACCATCAACTGAAATATGGTAGGAAGACTTCTTACATTGGGCATTGAAGGTTTTTTAAATGTAATCACCCTTATCACAGGTTGAAAAAAGCTTTTAACGGTTGTCAAGAGGATAGAACTGCACCTCCACCCTTAACTGGTGAGGAAGTTTATAACCGAGTGTGCCACGTCGGGGTGACTTTTGGAAAAACCCTCAAGAATAGCAGTGTGAAAAACATATGGAAGAAGAGATCCATATTCTTTGAACTTTCATATTGGTCAAAGTTAGCTGTTAGACATTCCATAGATGTTATGCATGTAGAAAAAAATGTTTGTGATAGTATAATTGGAACATTGTTAAACATTAAAGGAAAGACAAAGGATGGAATAAATGCTCATAAAGATCTGGTTGAGATGGGTATTCGGTTGGAGTTACAACCACAACCTCATGGTAAACGAACTTACTTGCCACCAGCATGTCATACTTTGTCAAAATCTGAAAAGATCAGTTTTTGTAAGTTCTTGCGAGGTGTTAAAGTACCACAAGGATACTCTTCAAATATCAAAAGTCTTGTCTCAATGGATGATTTGAAACTTATGGGCTTAAAATCTCATGATTGTCATGTTCTGATGCAAGACCTTCTCCCAGTGGTTATTCGTGGAATTCTACCAAAAAATGTTAGACAAGTCATCACTCATCTTTGCTTATTCTTCAATGCTATTTGTAGGAAAGTAATTGATCCTACTAGGTTGGATGAATTAGAAAATGAAGCCATCATTAACTTGTGTCAACTAGAGATGTATTTTCCTCCTTCCTTTTTTGATATTATGGTCTATTTAATTGTTCATCTAGTAAGAGAAATCAGACTATGTGATCCTGTGTTTTTACGATGGATGTACCCAATTGAGCGATGCATGAAGATATTGAAAGGATATGTAAAGAATCCATATCGACCTGAAGCATCTATTGTTGAGAGATATATTGCAGAGGAAGCAATAGAGTTTTGTACCAATTATATGTCAGAAGTGGAAGCTATAGGAGTCCCAAAGTCTCGGTATGAAGGAAGGCATGAAGGCAAAGGCACACAAGGTGTGATGGTAGTTCGAAAAGATCAGCAACAGATACTCCAGTCACACTTGTATATTTTGAACAATACTGATTATGTTTTTCCATTCTTAGAGGAACACAAAATGTTGTTGAAGTCAATGAATCCACGTGCAAATGAGAAGTGGTTGTTGAATGAACATAACAAGACGTTTTTGAAATGGTTTAAAGAGAAAATTGGTGAAAAGGATTGTGATGTTGAAGAGTTGAAGTGGTTGGCAAGAGGACCTAACTTTGATGTCATAACATGGTCTGCATATGATATTAATAAGTTATCTTTTCACACAGACACTGAGGATCAGAAAAGTATAATGCAGAATAGCGGTGTTACCCTTGAGGCAGAGTCAATGCACTTTGCTAGTTCAAAAGATAACAATCCTGTCATGGCTACAATAAGTTACTTTGGAGTAATTGAAGAAATTTGGGAAGTAGACTATGTCAAATTTAGAGTTCCAGTATTTAAATGTAAATGGGTTGATAGTAACACAAGAGTGAATGTTGATGACTTGGGTCTTCATTAGTTGATCTCGCAAAGATAGGTTATAAGGAAGATCCTTTCATCATGGCCTACCAAGCAAAACAAGTTTTTTATGTTAATGATCCTTTTAACCAAAGGTGGTCAGCTGTCATTAAAGGGACAAATGAACATGGTGTCGAAAACCATGATGACTCAAGAGTCCAATATGCTGACTATTCGTCATTGTCAAGACAGTTACCTCCACTAAATGAGGAAAATGATGTTGATGAAGTACATGCTACATGAACGGATCACAATGAAGGACTATGGGAAAACATTGTAACACTTCCATAATACAAATAAGTTATGTTTATTGAAATTTATATGTTATCTGAATAAGATATATGCTATTTAATTTTATGTGTTATGTTAATATTTCTTTATTTTTTCAATTTTAGGTCATTGCAGATTCTTCAAAGAAGACTAGGGAAGCTACACGCATGAAAGTTATTGCCATTAATCGTCTTGGTGGTGTCAAAGTCCCAATTGACGTGGATCCTCAGACTGGTAGGGCTTCAGGCCCAATTTGCAAGTTATTTGGGTGTATTAGCACGAACAACAGTCTCTATTTTGGTACCAGACTGGGATCATGTCGCTGAAGCAGAAAAAGATCTAATTTGGCAGGATCTTTGTGTAAGTAACTCATTTAAAGTTTAATTACATGATGAGTTATGTTGTTCACTGTTTAATGACTTATTTATTTAATTTTTCAGACAAGCTTTGACTTTGAAGAAACCAGCTTGGTCAGGAAGAAGATTACGTCATCAATTGCTATAAAATAGAGACGATTCAAGGCCACCTTGACCAGTTTATACGCCTATGAAAAATATCAGGGCAAGTCCCCTTGTCAAAAATATGGAATTGATGAAGAGACTTGGGCACAATTTGTCCAAAGTAGAGAGGATCCCTCTTGGCAGGTTTGTTTTTATTTTTTTTTAATCAAAACTGAATTAAATTATATGATGTCATAAATGGAATTATTTATTTTGTAGGAGAAGAGGGCAAAAGCACAAGAAATTGCGCATAAGAATGTCACCCCCACCGATTGTCTCTTGGAGGGTTATGATTTATTAGAAAGAAAGATTATGGATGAAAAGATCAAAAATTCATCTTCAAATGATGTGTTTTCTCCTCCATCCCCTCCTAGTCGACATGAGGTGGAAGTTGGCTAGGACTAAACCAGGAGGACAAATGACATCTGCACAGTCTCAGGAGATTGCTAGTCGGATTGTAAGTTATTGTTAATAATGTTTTCTTTGTTATTATTTAATGTTGACATATATTTTTATTATTTATAGGATGATCTAGTGCAACAGAGCTCAGAGGGGAGTTTTGTGACTCAAAAATATTTTGGTTGTCGCTATTTGGAAAGAATAGCACCCAGGTCGTGTTCGGACTGCTGGGTATGGTGTAGGTGTGAGACAATTTTTTGGCTCAGCTCCTCGATCTTCATCTGCGTCTGCACCAACAAAAGACCAGCTAGCTCAAATGAGAGAAGAATTAAAACGAGAATTAAGAGAAGAATTAAGACGAGATTTTGAGCAGACGCTCGAATCCATAGGCATCTCACAACAACACACTTCTATGCAACAAGACGAAGTATTACCTACCCTTGGGAGAGTTAGCACAAAGGGTAGTTGTGCTGCTGAGGAGGAAGACGAGGAGGACACAAACACTGATATTTCATATCGGTGTAAGTTATTTGTTGGAGATCCTCCTCATTTAGTAGCGATTGGGAGAGTGAATGCAACAGGTTCGACGATCCACACAGTGCCACTTGGAGATGATTTTGCTAGAGTGGTTGTCGAAGAAGTCAGACATGCAGATGTCGGGTGCCAGTGCCCACATCAGAGGTTAGATTTGTGGGAGAGGCACTTGGTACTTTTATTGTTTGCCTACACATCTCCTTAAGGCCATTTATAAAAAACATGAGGTATATGATCATCATTTCTCTTAATGTTATTTAAATTTACACTTAATGTTATTTAAATTAATACATTTTGTATTTTTGGTTGTAGGACTCTGAGAGGAATCTGAAATCACCAGCACTTGGTAGTTTAGATCCTGAGCCCCAACCACCCTAGAACTCTAACCAATTGTGAATCCAATTCAGGAGTTGCTTAGGCTTTCCCATGACATGTTTGATTCACCGTGTGCCATTGAGTGGGATAAGAGAGTATTTGGTGTGGACAATGGTGGTATACCATTGTACTTATACATGCAAGACCTAATTGAAATCGTGCAGGGAAACCAGATGGTAAACATTGCAGTCATTCAGTTATGGATGATGTAAGTAAGTTATAAATATAGTCATTTTTAAATTTCTTTCAATAAAATTATGTTCTTACTCATATTCATGATATTAAAAATGCAGGTACATAAATAATTTAGCTTATGACACTGGGAATGGTGATATTTATGGATTTTTGGAGCCCCAAAGTATACAAAGGTCTGGGAATAAAAAAATGGAATGTCAGACTTATATACAAAAATGGATTTCATAAACCAGAAAAAGAACTTACTTTGCCCCTGTTGTTATTCATGCGTAAGTTTGTTTTCTTTATATTTTAATATTCAATAATTTATAGAACATGACTAATGGATTGACTGTTTTAGGACCCATTGGAAACTGATGCTTATTTGTCCTGTGGATAACACTGTGGTTTGGTTATGTTCACTGCATAAGAAGCCAAGTTTAGATATGAAACAAGTAGTTCAAAGGTATGAATTAATTAACTTTAAATAATACATCACTCTTCTTTGTATGATATGTAAGTTACTAATCATTATAAATTGTTTTAGTGCAATTAATGTATGTAGTATACTTGGCGGAAGATCTACATCCACATCCTAGAGCCTACGTTGGATACTTCCTAAGGTATTCAACCATAATTGAACCTACCTCTTGAATTCGTTTTGGAGTTGTTTAATATTTAAATTTGATGAAATTGCATTGCAACAAACAACATGGAAGTTGGGAATGTGGATATTATGTCATGCATTGGATGAAGACCATAGTTCGCGCTGCTATCATTGATTATTGGGACGATGTATGAAAGTGCTCACATAAGTTAAAATTATTATTACCTTCATATGATGAACCCTAATAACACTATCTTCCTATTTCAGGCTTTTTCAGATTCAGAGCCACTGGACCATAATTCTATAAAGGATGTTCAAAAAGAATAGGCAACATACTTCATTGAAATGAGAAGTAAATGTTCATAGTAGGTTGTAGTGTAAGATAATGTACCTATGACTTATATATGATTATGTTTAGGATAATGAATACTAGTATGTTATAGTGTAACATAAAGTTTTCACCATTGCAATGTAATTTAGTTTCTTCCAATCTTTTATAACATATGTACATTTGAAATATGTAATGTGCCTGAAAATATATATAAGACTGGAAATATATGCAGGTTTTGGGCAGCAGCACGGATAGCTGCAGCATTTTAAAAAAAAAAAATAGCTTAAGCTACTACGGTTAAGGTCAGTTCCGCCTTTGTAAATAACACCTATTAAGGCGGTTCCTGGTTACAACCACCTTAATAGGTGCTATTTACAATATTTTAAAGTGTCATTTCTGCCACTGCGAAGGATTTTTTACAGCATTTGTCAACAAACCGCCTTGGTATGTGTCATATACGACGGCGGTTATTTAACCGCCTTCATATATGATGTACTTATTACGACGGTAGAAATGACGGCGGTGGCGGAACCGCCTTCGTAGGCCCTCCAAAACCGTTGTTAAATGATCTTTTTCCACTAGTGAGTGCTTTGTTTGACTGGTATGACCAACAAAATGGTTAAGAAATAGAAGTATGTACAGGGTATTACAAATTATTAAGGAATGATAGCACACTCTGAACTTAAGCTAATTAAGTCCACAGCAGATAATACAGTTTCACGGCGACAATTATCTTCATGCATGACCCATTTGTACACCAGCTGTGCCACAAACTTTGAAGATCAAACTGTAAGTAAACCATGAACCATATTTCATCAACTCAACCAAAAATACACAACCATAAAAGTAAAACTAAATATTTCAAAATCGTGGTGTATTCAGGCATATTCTTCCCTTCAAAACTGCATGAACCATCCAACATTTCCATGTATTTAATGACCAACATACCACAATCAAACCTGTAAATGATCACAAACTATTACCAATGAACAAACTTTAATATAGAAAACATTAACCAAATTCAAAACACACGAACGTGTTTGGTTGGATTGGGAGGTTATCGTCTATGACTTTAATACGAGATGGTTTGGGGACCCCTGCATCTGAAAAGAAATCTAATAGAGATTTTAGCCGGTATGCCTGAAAAAAAAAAAAAGAACACAATTTTCACCATACATAATGCTAGAGCAGTAGATTTCACCAAACAGATAAGACATTACCACAGCAACATCAATGGCCTTGCGTCCATGTTGTTTGCGTTTGTGGCCAAGGGAATCCAGGACGTATAACTGCCTTTTACCCCAAACCAGAGCATAACACGACCAATGGTCCTTATGAACTGTGGGCACAAAAATCTACACCAAAATAGAAAAGGATTTAGCAAATAATAGGATTTATACAGATCTGTGAATAAATCCTGTTTCTAAACCCTCAAAATACAAAACTAGTAACCCAAGTTTTAACAACGGGATACATGGTTGTAAGTTTTGGTGACTACACTCAGTACCGTTCATGACCATTTTGGAATATTCAGTTCTTACCTTCTTTAGTTAGACTGTAAAATAGATCTTTTAGTGTTTGATATACTAGAATATGTTAACTTTATACAGATGTGTGCATAAATTCTGCTTCTGACCCCTCACAATACATCACTGGTTACCCATGTTTTCACGAGGGAACACCTAATTATAAATTTTGGCAAATAAAGTCATGACTGACCATATCACAACACTTACTATATCAGCAGTCATGAATTGGTAGAACTCTAATAAGGTCTTTGGGAAATAAGTCGTCTAATAAGCTTCTCCCCATGTAGTCCACTTTGATTTAACACTTTGTTGTTCCATCTCCTGAATAACATTGGTCTACAACAAACAACATTCATGAGAATGTACTATGAACCATCAACAAATAGTAATCGTAGTACATATCGCAAACATTGGATTTAGGCAGATACGTTTTACCATGCCTGTACTTTGTCTTTCATCATTCATGATCATAAAAGTGGCAAACAAAATCACCTACATTAAATTTTGAAAGTTATTTCCAAAGAAAATGGGAGATTGAAGGTAATCAATTCATGCTTACCATGTTGTCCACTCTTTGCTCCAGTCCAAGGCTGTGGAGGTCAGCCTTCATAAGGACGTGTTGATCAATTTGAACAACAACACTACACCAAATAACAATATCAGATTAAGTCCAAATCAATCACACACTTAAGAAATTTATAAAATATAATCTACATGTGGTCATTCTGTCCATAATCGGTCACGCTCTTATAAAGCTTATCCACATCGACGGTCATATTAGCCTCTGCACTATCACCGTCTGTACTCTCTAGAGGAGTAATTGTGGGGCTCTTCGGAGGACTAATTGTGGGAGTTTTATGATCGTCTACACTCTTTGGGGGAGTAATTGCGGGGCTCTTCGGAGGAGTGATTATGGGAGTGTTTATGGGAGTGTTTGTTGGAGTCTTTTCTGTTGTCTTTGGGGGACTTTTTGTTAGACTTTTTTGGGGACTCATGGGCAGACTAATTGGGAGACTATTTCGACTAAGATTGGGGGGACTGTTAGGACTGATGAATGGGGGAGTCTTTTCTGCAATCTTTCGACTATGCTTTTTGGAGTATTTTGGGAACTCGTTCGGGGGCTGTTAAGGGGACTCCTTGGAGGAGTCAATGTGGGGCTGATTGTCAGAGTAGTAGTGGGACTGTTTTTGGTAGAGATTGTGGGACTGAGACTTAGATGACTCCTTATTGGAGTCCTTGACCTATTCCTTCGTGGAATGGAGAATGGGGCAATACACAATTCCTCTCTCAATAGTCTAATTTCTTCAGCAACTACAGAGATCTGCTTCGCATTGGAGTGAAAAATTTCTATTCTTTCTAAAGCCTTTTTCCACTCCTCGGCCTCAACATCCTCGGCCTCACTAACAACTATAGTTGAAGAGTGTATATGTTGACGTGCATTGCACACAATGTCCACATTCTCCTCCTCTTCGGTCAAGTTCTAATCCAAAACAATCTACACAACACGTAAACAATAATTATTACCAAATAACAATAAATTCTACAATCATAATGTCAAAAATTCAAACAGCACTCACAATCACTTGACTATTTATAAATAACTACTCAATTTTTGAGGAGTATCTCAAAGTCCTAATGACAGGCCAATCACGAAATCGGGGGAACAACAAACTGCGTCCCAATCTGAGATGTTGCACAGTCCACAGCTTGACAAAAACAAAATCAAACCCAATTAAGAAACCACATCTTTCATTCCCAAATTCACACCACATTATACATAATTTCAATAAACATGACACAAACCTGCAACACAGGGACACAACCGAAAAAGTGTAGGTCACTAGTGTTTGTCTGATGGCGAAAAAGATGGGAGGCTCGGTCCAGAGTCTAGACCAAGTAACTGTGAACAGCCTTACCCCAATTCCACAGATGTAAGGACTCTAAATTATCTAATAAAATAAAAGAAAATGAACTAATTGTCCTTGAAGTGCGTGGAAAATAAATAACTGCTAACAAAAACAATATATACAATCTAACATAATTATGAACATTCTCTTCCTCATCTAATTTCAATACAATCTTGTCAATTATGATGTCCTCCCGACCAAACAACTCGTTCACCAAACCAGGTGTGCAGTCATCAATACTAACTTCTTGCCCACTAGTATCCAAACCTAATACAACACAAACATCAAAAAGAGAAAAGGGAACCAGATGCTCCCTAATCCTGAAGTTGCTTGTTTGGATGTTCCATCGACTAACCAACTCTAGGATCAATGCAATTGAAATTTTTAGTGCCTCTTCCATGTGCATCATCCATCTAAATGGTGTCTTTTCCAATTCTTGTCTTTGAAGGTCACCCATTTTCTTGTTGACTTGCACAATAATGTTTGTGTCCACCCTATGCCTAAGCCTAAGCTGCAAATTATATATCACGTTTGTGTTACTATCTTCACATTTAAAACATTTTAATAACAAAAAACAACATCAAAACAAACTTACCGCATGTTCTCCATCGTTGACACTAACATATTTTGCTTTTGTCCATGACTCTTCAAATTTTGAAACAACTACACAAACAAAGCAATTTAAATCAGACGACTTCTAACTGTGCATTCACGACCGGTTACCACTTCTTTCATGTCGAGTAATCGTAGTTGATGCTTTGGAGATTAAACTTATATGTGTTCATGACGACCATTAACCTATAATAATGTGTCTGTATTAATACTATAGGTTAAGAACAAAATTGTGTTTGTATTAATACTGGTTCTGAGAACACAAAACATCACAGGTTAATCCTTTTTTAATGAGGAGACCCAATAGTTCAAGTTTTGGTCTACTAAACTCGTATGTGTTGACATCAGGACCATTATCCCATATAAAGTTCTTAACTTCAGAGAGGTTACCCAATCTTTAGTGAATGGATACTTTAGTTGAAGAAGTTAAGAACATATTATGTGATAATGATCCTCATCAACATTTATAACTTCAGTCGCTAAAATCACTACTAAGGTGTGCCCTCGTTATGCCATGGGAAACCTTTCATGTTTTCTAAGCTCGGTACTAGTAATATTACTTTACACACTACCTTTGGTTAAGCTTTGTCTAATGAGGGGACACCGTAGCTGAAACTTTGTCGACTATGTCAGATCAGCACAGAAAAATATTCTAACATTACAAACACTTAAAAAAATGTCCTCCTTTTTTAACACAAACCCCATAAAAGACCAACCTTTTTCTTCAAAACCGTAAAATAACCAATAAAAGCTTTCTTTTCCATCAAAAATTACATCAAAAAGACAAACCTTTACTTAAAGCACTACAAACCCCAAACCCCACAAACGGAACTCAAACCAAACAAAACACGAAGCTTTTGTGTAAACATCAGCAACAAACGTCAAAACTGTAATAAAGCAGCAACAAAAGACGAACCTTTACACAAAAAACCTAAACAGTTTCATAGTGGCACTGAACTTCAACCCTAAACGAACCATCACAATGACGAGACGAGACAGTCGACGGAGATTACACGAGAACGCCGGGAAAGGAGACAGACCAACGTTCGGGAGACGAGTTCGCAGAGAGAGTGATTTCTTTGACGAAGACGAGAGGTCACAGAGGAAAAAGAAGCACGCACGAGAATGACTGTCCAAACTTTTGCTTTTTACTTTGTCTTTCCCTATCACTGTACACATGAATTAAAAAAATAATATTTTTAACACTTCAACTATGTCAAACGAACGTAATAGCACGTCCCAGTGTCAAAATAACATTATTCTTAATTGGTTGACTTGAATTTTTTGACAGGTAAGTAGAGATTGAACACATGTTTTATAGATAAGTAGACACTGGTGGGTCTCTTTGCACATCGACTGGCCTGTCACTTCCAACTACTAATCATAAATTCATAATTCACCTATAATGCTTTATATTGGATAAAATTGTTTACCACAAACTAATTTCACTATATTATTATAACAACACAAAGAATAAATATCTTAAAAAAGTGAAGAATATATATAGTCATATGTAGAATGAAAAATGTCTTTTAAATAATCTAGTTTTATAAGTAGTTCAAATTTGACTATTAGGTAGTGGCTATATATTTAAGAGAAATTTATTTGTAGAAGATTTTTCAACAAGAAGATAATAAAAAGATAAAATAAGATATTGAATAAGAATCACTTGAAGAGGTATCATTATATATTTATAGATTTTTAACTCTTTAATAAAAAAGTTAAAAATAAAAAATGTTATCTTATATGATAATTTATTGATGATAAATTACCAATAAATTTTAATTGATAATTAATTAATTAATTAATATTTCAATAATTTCTTAGTGGATATATACATTGATTTCTTAAGTATGGATAAGTTACTTTTAAGATTAATTTTTTTCTTCAATCCAATTTTTGAGATCAATTTCTTACCACCAATTTGGAACCTAATTTGTACAACGTGTTTACATAATTAGAGAGTAGTTCTTGATTCAGATTAACGTGGAATTTTATTTTTCTAGAGTTATTACACTACAAAGGTAGTTATCATTTTGTTTTGCATGACACAATGTCTTAAGATAACACATGTTATAGGATTTTTCGATTTGGACAAAACATTTTAAACATTTTTCCTCTTTTATATTTAAATTCACTAGCTTTCTTCAGTTACAATCTTCTTTTTACCGTCCTTCTATGCTTTTGTTTGTTGTTTTGATAGTTTTATGTGGCTAATTTTTTTCCTTTTTGCACATATTATAAATAAAAAAGTTGATTATAAACAACTTTGTATCAAGATTGATGCTTCTAATACAAAAAAGGAACTTTCGATCAATTTCCAATAACCATAAAAAGGAAAAGTGAAGTGACTTCGTCAATACTTATCATTAAAACTCCCCTTTATCGTTGAATAACACCTCAACTAATACTCTCTCACCTTCATTATGGAAAACTACTCACATACACTTACCAATTGTACTACCAAGGAATAATGACGGTTCTTCCACATCAGGTGACCATGTGTCTACTGTGATGCCTAATATTCCTTATAACATATCAATATTGTTAGGTGTCCAAGTATGAGTCTAAGTCCCACATTGAGTAGAAATAAGAAAGTTGAGCAACATATAAGAAAGAAGACCTACAAACCTAATGTCTTAAGATTTTTGGTTAAAGGTAATATCATTCCCTTGTATAGATTGACTCTTGTCTCTCTGGTGTTTCTCTCCTCGGATTTTCCCAACAAACATAAAGGTTAATCAAGCAAACACATACTTATTTGATAGTCTAGAAAGTAAAAAAGAAAAAAAAAAGTCGAAAGGAGTTTAAACTTAAGAACAAAATTGTAAAAGTGTATTATCAAGATTCTTTTAAAGATCATTTTTTGTACAAACCATTTATCTTATTAAGTAATGTATTCAATTTAAACCTAATTTTAATTAAAAATAAATAACAAGACCTACTAAAACTAATGCAATCAAAGTTTAAAATAAATTTCAAACCCAATTTAAAATGAAGAATTTTGGCCATTTACTTTTATTGAATCAGTTTCAGTTCGAGTTAAAATAAAACTAACTAAATGATGATACTTTTAATTTGCATCTTTCATTTATTTTATTTTCTTCAAACATTCCTCAAATATTTTTATTTTATTTCTTTTTTTATTGATAAAAAATATTATATATATATATATATATATATATATATATTATATAAAAAGTAGAATATATGATTCGTATTATGATTTTATAATTTATAATTTTGTGAGCTTTTCATATATTATCACAATTTTAACTAGTTTAGCCCCAACCACATCTAAAAGCATGATTTTGAAACTTCGCCTTGTGATTTGCATTGGCTCAAATTAAACTTAGTAATTTATAATAAATATCTAGTTTGGGACAAAAATCATTGATATATTTCAGTTTTAGTATATTAAAAAAGAATTCATAATTTAATACAATTTTAATTTCATTAATTTTATTTAACTTTGGCAATATAATTGAATTTTAAAAGAAAAATTAACTTTAATAAATAATTAATCTTGAAAGAAACATTTTACTTTTTTTTTTTAATTTAAAATCTTTAATAATTATTTCAAGATTAATTTTTTGCATTTTATTACACATATGTGATAATTATTAAATACCAAATACATATTTAATTTATTAACTAAATTTAAACCAAAAATAATATGATTAAAAATTTTATATTATGATTATATATTTCTTTTTGGTTAAACCCTAAACATAATAGAATGACATCCAACTCCGTAATTGCAATATCCAAACACCTCCATTTGGGGAGTGGGTCCAGTCTTTTACTTAATTTTGAGCAAACGAGGCCCATGTTATGTGGAAACTGAAACTGCAATAAATATCCCACGTCCACATAATCAGCAAAATAAACAATTATTTAGAGCATAAGATCAATGATGGCCACCATTGGGAAGATGAAGGTGACAGCAATAATAATGTGCCACTCACCTGCCAATAATGATTAATGTCATTATAGTCTTACATTTTGTTTTTGATTTATTTTCCCACACAGATTCTCTTATTTAAGTTTAACATAAAAAATGAATACATCATGTAGCTTATTTTTAAAATTAGATTTTGTGTAGAATTTTAAGGTAGTTCATCTTTTTCTTATTTGTGTTTTAAAATTTATATACAAAAATGAAGAATTTAATTTTAATAAAATAGTTACATGATTAATTATTTCACTTTCTTTTATTTATATTTTAAGATTTTAGAAAATAGTTTTAAAATAGAAATGTATTAGAACCTATAATTTAATTTTATATATGAATAAAATGGCACCTAAATATATTTCTTTTCAAAAAAAAGAAGTTTATAAAAATAAGATAATATTCGGGTTTCATTTTTATAAAAACTATCATCTATATAAAATTGTTTCTCTTTAGAGTTTCTTGTCTTTTTTCGATAGAAACTGATTTTTCCTCCTTACTTGATTTGGAGTTTCATGTTAAATGGAATATGGAGGAGGTATCATAAGTAATAGATGGAATGGGCTAAAGGAAAATAGAGATGTGAGAGAGGTGAGGCCAACTCTCACAAAGTGCTTAGGCTAAACTCAGAAGAAGAGCTAACCTAGAGGTGATCACAAAGAACAAGTGAAGCTGAATTTGAACAACATTTTTCCACTCATTCCATGATGAAAATACAATAAGCTAGCACACTTATTTATAGTGCTAGGATCAACCCAAAGTGCAGCCAAATTTAGAAAATTCATAAATAAAACATTAGATCTAGAAGAACCAATGAGAGCATGACATTTGACCTTCATACTTTTCATACCTCTTCTTCACATTTAGCACATGTTTAATGTGTTCCTTGCTTTGTTTACAGCTCCTTATGTACCAACTTCATACCTTGGACGTTTTAGGGTTTCCATAGGGTTTCAAAAAGTCCAAATGCAACCTTAGATGGACTATAATATTCTATTCTAACCTTATTTCGAACACTTTAGGATGAGTTTAAGAGGGGGTAAATTGAACTATTGAATTTTTTTTGCTAAATATTAATTAGAAAGTACGAAAGTTTTCACTAGAATCCTTTTAACTACTGTTTGTAAGCACATACCAAAAAAAACAATCAATTGAAATTTAAAAACAATCAATTTAAATTTCACACAACAAGACTTATCAAGAAAAAAAAAATCAATTAAATTACCAACCAATCGATCGAAATATCAACCAGAATTTTCAACACAAATTATCAATCACTTGCAAGCATTAAACAATTAGTTTGACAGACAAACCAGTAAATGTAAAATTTTAAAATTGTCATTGAAAGAAAAATAATTGATTGAGTTACAGAGTTAATCAATTGAAATTTCCTAAATTAAAAATGTATTAAAAGAATTAATCAAATTCAGTCAATGTCAATGTATGTAGTGCAAGATACTAAAAGAAATCAGTCTAATTAAAGATGATTATATAGTGTAAAGTAGTATGTGAAGTAACCTTATCAAACTAAGTTTAAACCAGATAAAAAGTAGAATGATAGTGAGTGCAATACAAAAAAATTTTATCGTTAAAATTCCTCGCTAATGACATTTTACCGACGAAATTTTATTCGTCAATAATAACAATTTTTCTTGTAGTGGGATATGCATAAAGAGTTATGTGAGTGTTGATGTCTTTAAAGGTAATATAGACATTAAAGCAGAGATGCAAACTCACCTAGACAACTTTTATCCATTTACATAGGAGGTCATGCAAGCTCGACTCCTTAACAAGTCAAAGTGGTCGAATGTGAAATGATATAATATGGCACCTTTGATCCGGAGGTCCATGTGAAGGCATATCTCGCCCAGACCAATTTCTTTTCTAAGGACCTGAGAGTACATTATCATTTATTTCCTACTACTCTTGAGGGAACGACTTTAGAATGGTACTACTCCTTGCTACAATCAAGTTTGACGATGTTAAGTCAAACAAAATTATGAATCGGAACAAGATTATTCTCAACCTATGGTTCCTTTTTTATTTTAGTTTAAATTCTCACATTAGAAATGACTTATCACGTCAAAAAAGAAGTGTGAAAGTGCATGTTTAGGAATGTTCTGACAAGGAAAGACATGATATTTAAATATGTCCATTGGTGACCCATCTCTCTTTCTTAAAAACTTACATGATGTATTAGCTCACCTCGTCAGTCATTATTTTAACAGACAATACTATTCATAGCGAGAAGTGGTAAAGCAAAAAGTAACCCAACTTAACAAATATCATTGAATCAAAATAATCTGATGAACACCTATAGATCCATAAAATTCGTTCATCCATCAACTCGGTCCACCTGCACCTCATTCATGGATGGATTTCGATCTTGAGGCTTATCTACCTATAGCATATTAGTATCAAATTCAATAAAATCTAATGTAATTTAATCTCATTAAATGCATTTTATAATGATTGATTATATCTTTGTAATTATTGATTGTATGATAAATATCTTTTTATTAATCATCATAATTCCTATTTATTAGGAATAACTTAAAGGTGATCTCACTATAAGTATAGACGAATATCGATTTCATATCTATTTACTTACATTTATCTAGAAAAGAAGATATACAAATATACGCATATTAGTTTCAAATTCAATTAAATCTGATCATGTTAAAATGATGATTGATTATATCTTTATAATTATTCATTGTATGACAAATATAATTTCTATCAATCACCATAATCTCTATTTAATAATCTCTATTTAATAGGAACAACTCAACTCTAATCTTAAAAAATTATAAATATAGATGAATATTAATTTCATATCTATTTATTTATATTTATCTAAAAAGAAAAAGAGAAGATATAATTCAATCAAAGTTTACTTTCTCAAAATAAATCCTATTTGACCTTTGAATGTTCTACCCAATTTTCGGAATAAATAATACTAGGTGATAACATTTAAAATTGATTATGACATATAGGTGATGGAAGACTTAAGAGGAATATCTTTGTTTAATATTGTTTACTCTTATTCTTATAGTATGTTTTGGGTTTAAGAGATATTTTAAATGATACTAACTTCTTATTTATATTTAATAAACTTAGAAAGTAAGTCGAAAACATTTAAGAGTTATTGGAAAATTGGATTTATATTTTAATAGATTAAATTGTAAGAAAAAATATTTTAATTTATTAATTACATAAAGTTAAAATTACTCAAGACTTAAACTTTAAAACTAGGTTTTTCAATTTATTTAAACAGGATTTTAATATATGAAAATAAGTTAAATCAACTTTATCTTTTATTTATTTTAATATACTAAAAAATAATAATTTAATTGACTAAATTTACTTAAATACAAAACTTTAATGAATATAACATTGCAAAATATTGTTTAACATACTCTAATTAAGAGCCTCATTTTCAACTCTATTTTAATATATTAAATTAGTTTTAAACCATTAAAAATATTAGTTATATATAAAGTAGAACTCTCTTTATACATGACAAAATTTGTAATACCTTAGAAAATAGTTTTAGAACAAAAACTAATCTAGAATTTAGTTTTAGAGATAAATAAGATAATACCTTAATATTTTTTTAATAGAAAAGTTATTTAAATAAATAAAAATTAGTTATTCAAAATTTGTAATACCTTAGAAAGATATTCAATTTCACTCTCATAACAACCACCAAATCTCTCTTTAGGAAGATATTCTATTTTATTTTTATAAAAACTACCAACTCTCTCTCTTTCTAAAAAGTTGTTCTTCCCCTATTTTTTTTTCTTCTCTCTAAAATTTCACCTTCCTTTCTTATCAAATTGACAATCAGAGGTCATCGCTAGATTCTTGACATTGAATAGAGTAAGAGTGTTCAATCAAATTCTTGAACAGAGTTAGGTTGCCCATGATTTTAGGTTTTTGAAACTCCTTTGAGTATCTCTACTCTATATAGATAAGGGAAGCTAATTGCATGTTTTTTCTATAAATGTTTATTTATTTTGAAATAGTGAATGCTATGCATGATGTGTGAGATATATTTGTGAATTCAGGTAAGAGATGCTAATTACATATTTCTTATATAGATATTATAATTACTTATTTTATTAAGTATGAATTGGATGAAATTGGATCAAATTGAATGAGTGTTTATGTATTGTATGATGTAGTATCAATGTTTGTAAATGTTGTGGTGTGTGATCGAGACATACTGTGTTGAGATTGTATCTTGACTCTACTAGTTATTGCAATCATAAATGAAGATGGCTAGGTGGTGAGAATTGAATCCTAACTCTACTAGTCATTGGAATCATAAATGAAGATGGCTAGGTGGTGAGAGTCGAAAGAGGTTCATATGACTGCGCCACGATGTGAAAAGAACCGGTTGGACCAGATCATATGGATTGATAGATTCACATGATTGCGCTACGGTGTCAAAAAGAACCGGTCAGACCAGATCATGTGGGTTAAAGGATTCATATAGCTGCACTACGGTGTGAAAAAGAACCGATTAGACCATATCATGTGGGTTAAAGGGTTTATATGACCACGCTACGGTGTGAAAAAGAACTAGTCAAACCAGATCATATGGATTAAGTTTATATGACTGCGCTATGGTGTGAAAAAGAATCGGTTAAACCAGATCATATGAATTGAAATGTGTATATGACTGCACTACGGTGTGAAAAAGAACCGGCCAGACCATATCATATGGGTTGATAGGTTAGCACGACTGCGCTACAGTATGGAAAAGAACCGGTTAGACCAGATCATATGGATCAACCGTGTCACAAGAGTGTGATGTGTCAATGATAATGTGATGTATCAGATGAATTATAAAAACTTGATTTGTTGTTTAATTAAGATAGAAATTTAATTTATGAAAATACGTTTTTTAAACTCTTTAGCTTACCCTTATTTTTGTGTGGTGTTTGTTTTGTTTTTAATTTTACGATGATTGTGTATTACATGTAAGCAGAGGATTTGATAGTTGGTGTGAGTCTCTAGTGAATTGATGGAGAAACTTTATTTTATTTTTTATTTTTATTAGTTTTGTAATATTACAAAGATATTTTATTAAATCTTATGTGAAGAAGTATATTTTAAAATATACGATGAATGTATAGATATTTATATTCAGATTTATTATATAACTTTTATGCAATAAAGTTCCTAATACATGAAAAATACATAATGTTACAAAATTGAAGATGTAATACATGATATACTTATTTAAATCCATGACTAAAATAATAAAATAAAATTGTGTTAATAATTTAGGAGTGAGAAACTAATTTATTAACTTTTAGTATAAGAAATGGAGTATTTTATATTAATTCTTAAAATATTGATCATAATTATATATAAGCTCCTAAAGTTTTTCCAAAATACAAATTGACCCTAAATATTAGTAATTATAATTATGTCCTGATAAACTAATTAAGTTAATTTTTATGAATTAATGTTATCAATATAAATTTATTATTTGAAACTTTTAAAATTATTTAATAAACTTGATTCAATTTAATTCACTAAAACTTACTTATGTTATTGCAAAAATTCTTTATACTCAAAATTTCACTCTTAAACTTAGGCTACTATTAACACTAATTAAATCTCCATTTTCCAGCTCCAATTTAATTCACTGATATATAAATCACGTTTTTCTCATAATGAAGAACAACGGTTCCTTATTTTTTAAGATTCTATATCATTTTTAATCTTACAATCAAGTTCTTCCTTTAAAGATCCATAGGTTGAACAAAACTATATAGGATTATATATTTGACAAATTTATTTCTGCCATAGACCAAATACATATTTATCATATATTTTAACTAATTGTAGTTTTAATTTCAATTTCTAAAATATTAAATCAAACACACTTAATTAATAAATTTAACCATAACAGTCAACGTTTTTATAATAAAAAATTAAATGAAATTATCAATAATGAAAATAAAATTCATAGATTTAAAAAATATATGAACCAAAACTACAACCTTATTTATATAATTTAACACATAATAATTTGTTAAACAAAAATACTTAAAATCGAAACCTTTTATTAAGTTGGAATAACCTATGCTAATTCACGTGTTGTATGATAAATTGTGAAAACTAAAAAAGTAAATAAGTTATATAAAAAACACATAATAAATAAAAAAAATTAAATATTTTACTCTTAATCTTTTGAGTAGCAAACACTCTACCTTCAATGCAGGAGTTTCTGATTGTACCCCGCTTTGCCTTGTATCTTTATGACTGAAAGACAAAGTCGGTACATGATGGAGTGAGTTTATAAATGAAGAATAAGAAAAACAAGAGTATATTATTTCAAAAAAGATTACTGGAAATAGAATTACACAAAATGCTTCGATAATTTTAAATAGATTTTTTCAATCTTAAAATTGTAATTAAGAAATATTATTATGTGTAGTATAAAAAGTAAAAACATTATGTGGTGTAAATAATAAAAGTTTAGATGGACTTTTTGCAAAGGAAATATAGAAGGGTATAAAAGTCAAAACAAGAAGTGTAAGTAGCAAACAAGTGACAAGCCCAAATTGAAGTCCTTATTGCCTTGTTAATTCTCCGTCAAAGAAAAGGTTAACCAAGAGACAGTTCAAGCATGACCAAGTGAACATGAAAGACATGAAAAAACATAGAAAATGTCACTCGGATTTTTAATTAAGTGGAGAATTTCTTTATTTTCTTTTTTTTTTTGAATTTTCACTTTTTTCTCCATTGGCTTTTTTTTTTTTTTTATTTTATTTCAATACACATACTACGGGTAGATTAACATTTATTTTGGGACACATTTGAGTCTCATTTCCCATGTGAATTTGGGTGCACCATAACTATAAATAGCCGTTTCCATTTTTACTTGAGAGGGTGGTTTTAGAATTTTATCTCGTTTCTCAATAGGCAAAAAGAGTTATGCAAATAAAAGAATACAATATTTAAAATTTGAAGAAAGTGATAATGTATTTATTTCTAAAAGTCTTTTATCTTACTCCCATTGAAAGAGCCTTAAAGGCTAGAAAGATGAATTTAAGATTAGTTGGTATTTTTTATATATATATATATATATATATATATATATATATATATATCAACAATCAATCAATTTCATTTTAATTTTATCATAATTTATATTTTTTAAATTTAGCTTTTAAAAAAAATTATTTTTAGAATTTAAAAAAAAATTCTTTAAAATGTCAAAAAGTTTTAATTATTTAATTGTTTAAAAATATCTTTTTTTAAGAGATTGAATATCTATCAATAAAAAAGATGTTTAATGAAAGGATTAAATTGAATTTTTTAATAGATAAAATTGGTTTATTTTTTAATTAATTTTTTCAATAAATCAGAATATATTGATAAACTTTTTGTGTTATGTAGTATAATCCAAAAATTAAACTTATCATGCTGATTTTTTCATCTCCCATCGTGTATAATATAAAGTCTTCAAATAACCCAAATTAAGAAAGTAATATGTAAATAATATTTGTCAAATCATGATAAAGAAGAAAACGAAAGAGAGACAAAATTCTAGTGATTATTCTTTTGGTTAATGCGTGTATCTGGACATTGCCACAAACAGACAGGGGGCTGCGATATACTTTATACTTGCCGACCGATCACATGCTCAATTATATCCTTATTTTTCTTATGTTTATTTTTTAATCTAGTTTATTTCTAACACCACTTTGTACATTAAAATTAAGAATAAAGATTTGTGTTGTTTATACACTAGTTCACACTACATAGATAAGTGTTTTTTTTTTTATATGATAGATAAATCATGCGATAGAAAAAAAAACTAGTAAGTATTAATTAATTAGATGTTTAATATTTAAAAAAAACTATCATGTTTAGTAGGATTTAAAGAATAAATAATATATGCATAAATTACGTTGTTATTTAATAATCAATTGTTACACACTGTGATTATATATTGTGCGAACGGCCATACATCAATCAACCTTTGTTTGAGTATTAAGTACCTAAAAACTTATTAGAAAGTCATGTTACTTTTATTTGGACAAGAAAAAAAAATCACGGTATTCATAAGTTAAGTCTATTAGAGCTTAATAAAAAATTGAAAAAAAAACAAAATAAATAAGAAAAAAAAAAGAGTTGAATTATGTTTCAATTTTTTTTTATAAAGTATAGTATGATACTTAGTAGTCATATATGACAAACTGTTTAATGATTTTTGAACTTTTTTTTGAGTAAAAAACTCTCAGTTTT
>Ga0209700_101967_pt1 | contig 42613 bp, 27 predicted proteins | sample SiratroredBW_FD_187528 | JGI IMG/M metagenome (GOLD analysis project Ga0209700, IMG submission 187528) | Root nodule microbial communities of legume samples collected from California, USA - Siratro red BW (SPAdes) (version 2) | ecosystem: Host-associated > Plants > Roots > Nodule | place: USA... | reverse complement strand
AGATTGCTTTTCAGTTTCAGAGATGTTACAGAACCTTGTAAAGGCAAAGTTATATCCTATTCAAATCACAAAGACCAAACCCAATGAGCAGTATAGCAATTTAAACCAAGTTTGCTCAAGATTATCATGAATCAATTTTATTACCAATTAATTCCAATGAGCAGCGCAAGAACAGTTTAGAAATGAAAAAGTAAGGTCAAGAACAGCAGAACACAGTCAGTTATACTGGTTCACCCTTCCTCAAGGGCTACGTCCAGTCTCCTTTGCCCCTCAAGCAAAGAAAGTTCCACTATATCAATTAATTGTTCAATTTACAATCAATCATACAATTCCTACTCCCTGTAAGAATCAAGAAACCCACTGAATTGATCAACTGCTCCCTGCAGTCCCCCAATCAATTCAGCAAACAAATAAGGCTAAATCCTATAGCCTAAAACAGTACGAACATTCAAGTGTTTTACAGAATTACAAACAATCAACGTATTGCTTGATACAAAAGGGATCAAGAAAGGTTAAGAAAGACTCCCTGATTGGCGTGCAGAAGAACCCTTCGCACAGTCTTGAAGAATTCCAATGGCACAGTGAATTGGTTAAGAGTGATTCTTCAAGAAAAAGCCCCAATTGAATTTGATTAAGAACTTCTCAATTACCCAAAGTATTTTCTCACTGTGATCTCAAGAATTGACTCTCTATTTCTGTAATTCAGACTATTTCGCACTTTAGAAACCTTGTAGTTTTTATAAAGGAAAAACCCCCAATTCTGTTTTCATAAATCAGTTATTTAAGTTCTGCCAGACACGAATAAATCGATTTCATAAAAACTGGAATCGATTTATTTTTGTCTAGTGCAGTGTATTTCAAACCAGTTTGCACCAAACTTTAGCTAGCTCACTTTGATTAGTTTTAATCACTCTTAGACCATTGTGCTGGTGGAATTCTCCTCAATTATGCATAGGTTCTTTGCCAATCAACCTCTCACTCACTCACACAAGACCAAATCCCAAATCTCCTCCAATTGCTTGTTTGCTTTGTCTTGCTTGTTTTGTCTTGTTTGGCTTTATCAAATCTTTATTCTTGTGAGAGTAATAACACTTTATGTTTTTACTTTCATGGTTTTTACTGACGTTGGTTTCTATTCAAATTGATGAAAGTGATTTTAAACATAATTGATTATCTTTAACTTTCTCATCTAATCAATATTCTTGTCTTTGTAGTTATTTGAAGAAATAAAAAGGTGTAGAGGGTTGTTAGAACACCTTGGACAACATATTTGAGGAACAAATGTAAGACAACCAAGTAACGGAGGACTTCGTAGCTGAATTTTGAAGATTTCTTATATTTGGAAATACATATTGTAGTGTTGATAGACCTGAATATTATATATTTTATAGAGTTGAATATTGTATGTTTAATAGACCTGAAAATTGTAATTTTGAGTTATTATACAATTTTTTTATAATATATGACTTAATTTGTTAGATGAAATGTGAAATTGAGGCAGAATTTGGGAATGTGTTTTGGTGTTAATATATTATTGTTGATATGTGACATGATTTGGGTGAGAAAGGATCAAATTTATTGCATTTTGGTGTTTTATGATAACTTCAACTGATGCTTAGAAACGGTCTTAAAACTAATTAGTTAAGAAGACATTGTTAAACACATAAGTTAAAGGTGAACATTTGAAGGTATGACATGTGTGACTTGGTGAATGTGGTTGAAAAGTTGTTTGTGCTCACCCAAAAATGTACGAGATACACTTTGTGTGTGAATGAAGATGGTGATGATTTTTTGTTAATAAATCACATTTGTTCTGGATGAAAAACCTCATTACAAATTTATCTGTTTAACCATGTGTATTTAAGTGATAAACTCCTCAGGACTTTCTGACCACTTAATACAACAAACAAAGAACACACCAAAATTGAAGTAAATGTGTCTCTCCCTCCATAGCCTATGTAGGTAATATCATTGCATGCTATTTAACATGCTCTTCACTACAACTTTCTTTTGCTTGAGCAGGAACCAAATCACATATGTTCTGGGTGAAAAACCTCACTACAAATTTATCTGTTTAACCATATGTATTTAAGTGATTAACTGTTCAGGAATTTATGACAACTTAATACAGCGAACAAAGAACATACCAAAATTGAACCAAATGTGTCTCTCCCTCCATGGCCTATGTAGGTAATATCATTGCATGTTATTTAACATGCTCTTCACCACAACTTTCTTTTGCTTGAGCAGGAACCAAATCACACATGTTATGGGTGAAAAACCTCACTACAAATTTATCTGTTTAACCATGTGTATTTAAGTGATTAACTGTTCAGGAATTTATGACCACTTAATACAGCGAACAAAGAACACACCAAAATTAAACCAAATGTGTCTCTCTCTCCATGGCCTACGTAGGTAATAACATTGCATGCTATTTACCATGCTCTTCGCCACAACTTTGCCTTGCTTGAGCTGGAACCAAATCACACATATTCTGGGTCAAAAACCTCACTACAAATTTATTTATTCAATCATATGTATTTAAGTGATTAATTGCACAGGACTTTCTGACCACGTAATACAGCGAACAAAGAACACACCAAAATTGAACCAAATGTGTCTCTCCCTCCATGGCCTACGTAGGTAATATCATTGAAAGTTATTTACCATGGTCTTCACCACAACTTTGCCTTGCTTGAGCAGGAACCAAATCACACATGTTGTGGGTGAAAAACCTCACTACAAATTTATCTGTTTAACCATGTGTATTTAAGTGATTAAATACTCTGGACTTCATGACCACTTAATACAACAAACAAAAAACACACAAAAATTGAACTAAATGTGTCTCTCCCTCCATGGCCTACGTAGGTAATATCGTTGAAAGTTATTTACCATGGTCTTCACCATAACTTTGCCTTACTTGAGTAGGAACCAAATCATACATGTTCTGGGTGAAAAACCTCACTACAATTTATTTGTTTAACCATGTGTATTTAAGTGATTAACTTCTCAAGACTTCATGACCACTTAATGCAACGAACAAAGAACACACCAAATTTGAACCAAATGTGTGTCCCCTCCATGGCCTTCGTAGGTAATATCATTGCATGTTCTTTCCCATGGTCTTCACCATAACTTTGCCTTGCATGAGCAGGAACCAACTCACACATGTTCGGGGTCAAAAACCTAACTACAAATTTATCTGTTTAATCATATGTATTTAAGTGATTAACTGCTCAAGACTTTACGACCTCTTAATATAACGAACAAAGAACACACCAAAATTAAACCAAATGTGTCTCTCCCTCCATGGCCTACGTAGGTAATATCATTGCATGTTTTTTACCATGCTCTTCACCACAACTTTGCCTTACATGAGCAGAAACCAAATCACAAATGTTCTGCGGTCAAAAATCTCATTACAAATTTATCTGTTTAACCATATGTATTTAAGTGATTAACTGCTCAAGACTTTATGACATTCAATAGAGTACACATCACCAATGAACCAAATCTGTTCCATTTCTAAAATTAGTTCAAGGAATGAAGTGACTATAAAAAATCAAATATGTTGTAAATGCGATCCTTTGTCATGCAAATCATATCAAATTTAAATAGTTATATATTAACAACAAATCATATTCACAAATTCAGTCTCAATTTTTCATTTCATCCAAAGAAATAACTCAATCATTATAAACAAAATTCCTACAGCAACTCAAAATTACAATTATTAGGTGTCTCAAACATAAGTTCATTTAGCTTTATCAAATATATAATATTCAGTTGTATGAAAACTACAATATATATTTCCAAAAACAAATCTTCATAACTCAGCTACATTGCCCTCTTTGGTTGGCTTGTCTTATGTCTCTTCCTGAAAGATATGGTCCAAGGCGATTTGACAGCCTTACTTTTTATTCAAAATCGGGGTTCTAACTTCAACCATTTGTATATATTACTCTAAATGCCATTGCAGGTCTCAAATCTGCATGTGGCTGAAGGCACGATAAGGCAACCTGAAACGCTTGCATAACATCCTTTTCTTCCATGCCATGTTCCCTTAGCTTTGGATCAACTATTCCCATCAACATTGAATTCTCATAAAGTTTCCATGCCTGTAAGTAATTAAAATTAATTTCAACAAGCCTCTTGAGGAGTAACATGGTACTTATAATAAGTTGAGAGCTTACATTTTCAGGGAAGTACTGCATTTTTATGGTAAAATAAGGTTTGTGTTTTCTCTGCAAATGATGATTTCAAGCACAAGAACTCCAAAACTATAAATGTCTGCCTTTTTGGACAACTCTCATCCAATGGCATACTGTATAGCCTCTAACCAAAAAATGGCAAGAAATTCAAGAATGATGTTTCATAAAAACCTGAGAGAGTTTTGGATGTTTAATACAAAAGTCAAGAATGATAGCTTTACTCTAAATGATACCTTAATTAGTTAATTAGGATGAGTACATTGCTATAGAGTTATGATCACGATGTTGGCTATATAGGTACTAGAAGAGATTTTTATCCAAAAAGTAATGATCAATGCAATAAAGTGTCACCAATTCATACTACGCTAGTTTTTATCTTAAGGTTAATATTAGGTGAAGTTACCTAATGCATTGTACTTTGTGTTCCAAGAATTTAGGTTGACAATGTGGTAGCTTCAAATATAGAGGACTTACAATGTTCCTGCGAACTGAGTGCTAAGATAAGTTTGGTCTTCGGGGAAGAACCTAGCTAGCCCAAAGTCTCCAATCCTAGGTTGAAACTTCTCATCAAGAAGAATTTTGCTTGCTTTGATGTCTCGGTGAACAATTCTTAAATGCATCCTCGTGGAGGTATTGCAATCCCCATGCTACACCAAGAATAATTTGGAATCTAGTGTTCCAATTCAGAAATTGATCACTCTTTCCTGAACTAAACAAAAATTATATAATCTCACATTTGGAGTGACAGTTTTTCCACCAAAAGTTTTTGAACAAAATAGGGCATATATGTAACAGCTACAACAAAAATATGGTAAAGGGAGCTAGCCAACCTATAAACCTTTTACCACATTCATAATCCAATTCATGAATTCATAATCCAATTCATGCGATGCAATTCAATGACATGTCTGTCTGTGTCCTTGTGAAAAACTGAAAACCATGCACCCTTGCAGCTAGACAAAAGTTGTTTCTTCTAGTGACTCACGTGCATTCGATGGTAGAGGAGGGTACCCATTCCAGGCAAACATATAATAGATCTAAAGGATAACCTATCATCGTAGATATAATGTATGAAGAGATTGTGAATCTGAATAAAAAAACAAACTTATACGGAATCAGAAATCCTTGAAAGTTATAGGATACCACAACATAAGACAAATATCAATACACTATTTAACTAATTATAAAAAATCGTAAAAATCCTTGGAAGTTACAGGATACCACATTAGGAGACAAATATGAACAAACTATTTATTCAATCCCAGTGATAATAAAAAATCATTCCTTTTCACCAACACTAAACCCCAATACCATAACAATACCACCAAAGCAATGAAAAACCAAGAAATCAAATATGTAAATAAACATAAAAACAAACCAATCAAGCTGTCAAACTCCTTCTCTTCGCTATGTTTGCTCAACCACTCACCTTTGCACGCTCTCCTTCCCTAAAATCGTTGTACTCGAAACCCTATCCCTTTACCATTGCTGTCATCGTCTAATTATCCCACCATCGCCCTCGTTCACCGTTCTCAATGCTCTTCCCCCACACCTTTTCGCTCAAACCTTTTTTGCTCACACCACTCTGCACCTCCCTCACCCTAAACCTGCGAAACACACAAACCCTTTCAAACATTCTCATCGTTTTGAAAATACATAAATACCCTTGACCCACGTATCTTCACTCTGTCAACTAATTACCAAATATACCCTCAGCCACGTTGGATAAGTTGCCACATCTGCAGGTGGCAAGAGGGTGTAAGCCACATAAGGTTGGAAAAAAACTTTTTCCTTTTGCAAAAGCTACAATGTTCCTAATGATCCAAGATAAAGTTGTTCCGCGTACGCGCCAACCTTGTACTGCACTGTATAAACATAGTCTCATAGTCTCAATCCATTCTTTACCGAACCAATACTGCTCCCCCTTACTCACCTTGGCACGATCACTTTTGTCCCCCCCACTACCTTAAACGTTCCTAACAACACCTCTCATATACAAGCTAGCTCACTGTGACCCTAGTCCACCACCATACCCAACATCCCTTCCTTTGCCATTCACAAGCCTTTTCATGACAACAACCTCAACCCCTATTCCCTTCTCATTGGAAAACAACTTCCAACAACCACTTTCACCTATCAAAGTAACCTTGACCAAACCCAACATCACTACTCCCTCTAACCATCTCCCACAGCTTACCCATCATATCACCCACATTCAACATTCTCCACCTCTCATACCTCACAACTTCTTCATTCTCAAACCAACACTCCAGCCAAAACCCAAGACCTATACTATGTCCAAGCTAGGAAGATCAAGCACATACTCTCTCCCCTCACAATCATCCTTCACACACTCGCGGTACAACTCACTCACACCTTTACATGGCCTTCACCCATGCCACCGTCTTCTTTTCTGTTGTATACCACCGGCGTTGACGATACCACCTCCATCTCTAAGTACCTCACCACCTGCCTCATGCTGGCCCCCCTTGTCTGGTATCTCCGTGGAACATAACAACCCCACTTCGCATGCAAATATATCAACCCCAAGCTAGCTCACTACTCGCTCGTACCTTCTCAAGCCCTAAACCCTCATTGTCGTCACCACAACAGCCGCTGTCCAAACCCCTCCACACTGCTCATCACTATCATCCCCTGAGGGATTCACCATACATCTCACCTTCACTCTACAAGAATAGGCTGCATTCATGCATGCTCACAGAACCCACTCTGCAGCGAAAGGCTGCAATGTTCCTCTACCCTCACTCACACTGCATCGCTCCACTCATAGCAAAAGGTTGTAGTGTTCCTTCTACCCACACTCACGTAAACTCTCACCCCACTCTCACTCTCACAACTCTCTCACACTGAGAAGTTAACATGCCATTGTCCACCTCCAGCGAGAACACTGAGCAACCAAGCCCCCCAAAGCTTTGTCAAAACGCCTCCCAACCAAGCCACTTCTGTAGGTCCCGTTGTCGGTGCTGGAACTAGGGCGGCAAACACCATCTCTTCCTCTCTCGTCGCATTGCTTTCGCTACCAAAAAAAAAAAAGATCACAACAGCTATCCATGATCCGCCACCATGGGACTACAGTCGCTACTGTTTCACCCATCAAGGCACTCAACCAACAACAGCCAGCTTCGTTGCCACCACGCGTCATCGTCCAACACCAAACATCTTTCCCACTCACACTACCATGAAACTGCCGCGAGCACCTCCACCATGGCCCTTGTTGACCAAGCCGACAGCCACAACCATTCGCACCTCCGCCTTCTCCACCACCATGGCGCCCCTCCGTGGCCATTCGCCGCCAAGCAAATCCAACAACAGGTATCATGCCAGCCACCAGACTACCGCTGTCGAGATCTCTATCATTTTCGACAAGGTTCGCGATCTGTCGAGACACAACGCCGGTGCTGTACCATCCCTGTCACCGCCACGACATCGTCGAGCTCCACCCCTTGAGCCAGCCAAAGCCAGAACCTTCTTCCTCTCACGTCAAGCTTCACCAATCCACCCACCGCCATGCATGTACATGGTCACACCTCCTACCACGCCACCAACTCGTCGTCGCTGGAGAGGTCGTGTTGCGTTGCCGATCACCACCCAAGACCGCCATTGCAGGGCGAGCCGCACTGCTCCTGTGCACCTCCATTGATGGCTCCTTGGTAAACATAATTTAGGTTTTGAGATCAGGGTTTGTGATGTGTGGGCCTTAACCGAATTGGGTTTTTATCTGCACCTCCATTTTTATTGATTTGACACTCCTGACATGAGATTCGGATCTAGAGATGGGCTTTCTCTCATTCAGCCCATTATCATTTTTTTACACCTCCTATTTTGATACATACACATATGCATGTTATAATCTTTTGTATATAATTTTCTTTCATATTTTTTTACCGCTTTAAATGTTAATTTTATTCAAACAAAAAAATATAATGTATTAAAGTTTAAAAGTTTAAAAATATTTTTTTCGTCTTTTAAAATAAAAATTCGATTAAATATCCAAATAACTGCACACGTTATGCGGAATTTAATTCGAAAAACTTTCGTTATTTCGTTTGGATAATCAAAGGACCATATGCGTCAAGCAATTTCTAACACAAAATTTTCTCTTCAAAATTTACTAAAATATAAAAATATCAAATTTTCACAAAATATAAAAAATGTAAACTTTTCAAAATAAAAAATATCAAACATCTCAAACAAACATTTTCAAACAAAGAACTACTTAACCCTGATTTTCCATCTCTGATGGAAATACGTAAGAACAAGGTCAAACCCTTGTCGGGTCCCCTAAAATAAAATATATGTTTTTTTGTTTTTATTTGCATTTTGTCTTCTTTTGGAAAAAACCATTTTGAAAAATTACACTCAGTTTACTTATTTAATTAAAGGTACTGTCTTAGGACGAGCGTTGTGGGGGTGCTAATACCTTCGCCACACGTAACCGACTCTCGGACCTAGATCTGGTTTTCGTAAACTTGCCTTATGCTATTTTTTTGGCTTTTCCATAGTTTTCCGTAAAACTATGGTGACGGATTCTCTGTATTGAAAACTTATTAATTGTTTTGAATCGCCGTCTCCGTCACTATCCCGGTTGCAACAATGTCAATGATACATTTTACTAAACTTTTGCTTCATTACATTTGAATTGCTTGTATGTTTTAAAAAATTTAAATTATTTTCTAATAGAGCAAATTTATACGATATTATTGTATAATTTTGGGTCAAAAATCAAATATTTTTATATTTAAAATTTGTTTAATTCTTAATGTTATTTAATTTTTTTTAATAATTAATTTTGAGAGTTAGAATAAAGATTTGATACTAATTAATAATTAATAAAGGAGGGTTGTGTTATGTAAAAATAATTACCTACATTTTATTAACATTTGCAAACCTTATCATTGTATTAATACTAGAAAGTAAAAGTCCAAACAGATATCTTATATTTCGATAAATTTATTAGTATTTTAACAGTTAGTTAGAGATTAATATATTACAAATGAAAATTTTAAATTAAAATATATGACTACTATACTTGGCACATGTAAAAACCACTACAAGAATAGCGTCTAATATTTTGCGTGGGCTGAATGACCCACACAAAAAGCATCGATCGAAACGGGACTGTTGGAATCAAAACTAAAGCGTCAGCTTGACCCACGCAATAATCATCACATTTTTTTTAAAAAGTTGTGTGGGCCTGACCGACGCAATTTAAAAAATTAAATTAGAATGCGACGGGTCGGCCCATGCTAAATGTTGCGTCGGCCTAACCAATATAACCTTAAAAAGTTTTTTTTTTCAATTGTCTTGTTTTTATGTAGTTAAATTAAATTGAATTTAGAAAAAAATATAGTTAAAATAAGAGTATTATTATTAAATTAGTAAAATGTAAAAATAATGGAATATTGTAAAAAAATAATAATATAAGTGTAAGTTTGATAATAAAATAATAAGTTCAAAGGTAATTATAGTATGATTAATACAAAAGAAAAATACGAAAATATTAAAAGAATTACAATAAGATGAAAGTAATGTAACAAATAAATAAGTGATGAAAAGTTATTATGATTATTTATTAATAATTTGATGAAATAAATTAAAAAAATATTTGATTATAACTTTTGAAATTTAATTCAGTGATATTTTAATCATAAAATATAAATGAATGATAGTTGAATAATATGATATAAATAAATGACAGTTGAAGCATAAAATATGAGTGAATATAAGATATAACATATTTAATGATACATAATTTGTAATTTGTTAAAATACAATGTAGTACGTGTATTAGTTACTTATGATTGTATGAATATGTATACTCTTCCAAATGTATGTTATAATATTTTTTTCAAAAGACAAATAAATAAGAGAAATAAAAGAAAATATTTTAGTAATGCTTTAATGACTCTAGGAATGTGATTGAGTTTTAGAATTTGTTAAGAAGAAGAAGATGAAGAGATGGTTAAAAAGTGCCTTAATTAATTTAATTTAGTTTTAATTTAATTAAATTTGAAATAAAACCCAATGAATGATGAGTGAATGTGCATAGAAACATATGATACTCTTCACTTAAAATGTGTGTAGAGCAACATAAGAGTTCATTTGAATGAGTAGCATAACACACTCTTCATTTTAAATAGGGTTAGAAAGGAGTGAACAGCATATGAGCAAAAAAACAATTATATTTTTTAATTTTAATTGGGTGATGTTACACTGACAATCCATATTTAAAGTTCAGAAATTAATTGCATTCATTGTAAATAAAATGGTTTCTACATATACACTCACTGAAGTAGGTGAACAATTTCATATAATTTTTTATTTTATTTTAAAGTGAATTAGATTTGTAGATAGAAAATTATGTAATTTTATTTAAATGTATGAAATTTTGTTAGACTATGAATAATTTATAAAAAATTCAAAGTAGTTGCTTTAGTATTATGAGAACAATGAAAAGAATGCAACAATGATAAATGATTGTTGTCCTTCATTGGTTATATGTATGTTATATATTATGTGTATTACATGTGATTATGTAAATATGTTTGATTACGGTAAAATATTGATTATTATATGACATAGTTAATTATATGACATATAAGATGTTTTATAAAATAAGTCATAATACCTAATTACTAATAGAAGCAATTTAAAGTAATTTTTTTGATATTTACATAACATAGTTTAGTTAATTTAAGAATTATTGATATACATATTATAATATTTGATTTTAATTTGTACTTATAACTTTATTTATATTTATAAAATATACAAAAATAAATATAATGTTTTAATATTAATAATAGGATAAAATAAGAATATAACACCAAAGAAATTGATGATAATAATTTATATTTATTAGTACAAATGTTATTGTTTGAATTGATTATAATAGTCAAATTTTTTAATAACAAAATAAAACATAATATAAGAAATAGAAATAAATCATGTTCATATAAAATAAAAATCATGTAGTATTGGATTGAAAATATGTTTTATGTTCAACATATGGTTTATAAAAATTCATATAATAGTTATTTTTATTTGACATGTTACATACGATAGTTATGTTTAAGGTTTAAGTTACTCATTTATATATTATAATAGTCGGTTTATATCTAATTTATATCTCTATTTATAACTTAACTGAATTTACATATTATTATTATAATTATCATCTGTAACGAATTATACTTAATTATTTTGTATATTATTATTATTATAATTAATATAATAATAAGTAATAATATATATTGGCAAATACTCTAGTTAACTAAACATTTAAAAAAATTCAGTTTAAAATTTCAAAAAATAAGAAGACCAAAATATCTACAGTAATCATGTTTATATATTGTATTATAATTTTATTATAATATAAAGTTATTTATCAGATATAATGAATAAAGTTAAATAAAGTTTTTAACTAATTTTTAAACTAAAAATTTACCTTAAAATATCTTAAAATTTTTTGATGGAAAATCTATCATATTAGTGTTTTTATTCTAAAGTTTTAGTAAAAGTTTTTAACTAATTTTTAAACTAAAAATTAACCTTAAACTAAAATACCTTAAAAATTTATCAAATAATACTATTTTAAATTTTTATTTTACGACAAGTTAGAATCTTGTTTTGTCCCTTAAAAATAATTTTTATACAAAAGATAGTTAAAAAAATTCTTCCATAAACAACATTTCTTGAACATATTATTTTTTCATAAATAAATTAACATGGCAAACAAATAATTGAAAAGAAACAAATTTCCTTATAAAAAACTTCCTCAAACTAATAACATTTTTTTTTCAATTAGTAAAATTTGAATAATTCTTTTTCTAATATTTTTAACATTTTTTTATTTTATTTATAAAACACTACATAAATATTAAATAAATATATTAATAATATGTTATAATAAGAAAGAAATAAATTATAATTTTTAATAATTTAGACTTATTTATTTTGTTTGTTGTTGCTATATTTACTGTCAATACTAACTAATAATATAATATAATAATATAATTCATAAATAGTTGACTTTAATAAATATATGGAGAAAATTTTCAGTGTAACATATGAATTAAATAACAAATTTGACATTTGAGTATATATTTAGAAAATTGTGCTGAAAAATATTGTAGTAATCATTTTTATATATTATTAATAGTTTCATTGTTTTGTTTTATTATAATAAAAAACTTTATATAATACATTAATTTTATTTTTTTATTTATTGTAATATAAAAACTTTATTAATCATGTTTTAATTGTGCGGGATTTATAAAAGTGAAACATTTTAAATCTTCAATCTCTGAGCCATACACTTTATCAAATATATTGGGCAGGAACACTTTACCAAATAACTCTGAAGCTCCAAAAGCTCTGAAGCAGAAAATGTGCAAGGAGCTCTAAAGCTTCGAAAGCAACACAACAAAGCATCTTATTGTGAGACTGCGTTCCCTTTCCAACCGAGTTCGTGGGCGCCTGCGAAACTGAGTTCTGGTGTGGACGCCAGCGAAATTGTGTCAACTGCGTTCCCTTTCCAACTGCGTTCTGTTAGTTTGGTTGGATATTCGGTTTAGGGTTTATTTGAGGTGTGTCTGAATAATTTTTTGAGTTGGACGTAGATTTGGGGATTTAGGGTTTGTGAGGGCGGCGACGGGAGCTTGCTTTCGCTTGGGCTATGTTAAGGTAAGTAATTTTATTGTAGTTATTGTAATCTGCTGTATTTGTTGTATTTGTTGAATGTTTGCTGAATGTGTTTGCTGAACTAATCCTTTGGTGTGTATTTGTTGAATGTTAAAATAATGTTTAAATTGTGTACATACACATAAATTAGTGTGTTAATTTGTTGAATGGATGAAAAATGCAAAGGAGGTAGAGTTTGACCGAAATTATGACAAGGCCAGCCAACAACTAATGCTATATTCTATTTTTTTTAATGCTTTGATTTATTATACTTTGCAATGTGTGGGGAATACCGAAATTTATGTGTTAGCACCAGAAGATGCTATATTGATTTGATGAAGCCAAACCAATTACTACTAAAGCTGTTGAGTTAATTTGAAGAAACCAGTCATGTTGACCAAGTCAAGACCGAGTGCTTTCAAGTGAAGATGCATGAAGTTCGCATGAAGATTGAAGTTTTTGGGTCTAGGCTTTAGGTGGTATTGGTGTGTCTAGATTGAGGTTAAAAACTGTGATGATAAATGTGTTGATCATTGATAAGCTCCACTGTGAAAATTGGCTTTAGCAAGGTTTTAAAAAATCATTAAAATCAGATTTCAAATTTTGATAAACTGTTTTAACTGTCTTTTAAAATTTAGTCGACTGAGTGTCAAATCAACGACTAAAGTTTGACAGTTGTCACTACAGCTGTTTATATAGCTGGTGCGTTTTCAAAAAGGGAAGAAGAAAGAATTTTTCGAACATACTACTCTGATTGAGTTGAGATTTTTCAAGCAAGAGAAAACGTTGCCACACTTTTTGAGATCAAGATCAATTTGAAGTTTTCAAAGAATTCATCAAGAACTGAATTTCTGCATTCTGCTGGAGCTTGGAAACTGACTACACATTTCTACGTCATTGATCTGACCTCAGCCTAAGCACTCTATACCTGTTTCTTCTTACATTTCTGATCTGTTGTATAGAGTTGCTTTTGTTAGTTGATTTTTGTGTAAATCTTTCAATTGTATTAAAATTGGTATTGTGTTCTTGAATTACTGGAGTGTAATTCATTGTACAGTGAGTTTGTACTGGTGGTTTGCCTGCTGCAGGGAGCAGTGTGAGGCGTTTCTTGGTTATATAGTGGATTCTGTATAATTGACTTGTTGTAGGTTTCAACAAGGGTGTTCTTGAAACATAGTGGGTTCTGTGTGGTTTCTTGGTCCGCTGTAGGTTCAGCAGTGGTTTGCTGCGGGGAGCAGTGAGGCATTTCTGGGTTATACAGTGGATTCTATATATTCAGTTTGATCATTTTTAGTTAAATCCTTACTGTGGGGTAAGGGACTGGACGTAGCCCATTTTGTTGGGTGAACCAGGATAAAAATCTTTGTGTTCTTGAGTCTTCTTTCTCTATCTTAATCACTGATTCGATTGATTGGTTCACTGTGTGCGACAAACTGTTTTCAGAATCAATAATTGGACTCTATTGGTTTAGGACTTAATCATCTTTTAATAATTGTTTCTTTTATAAAAAGAATTTTATGTTTTTGATTGGTTCTTAATAATTGAAGCTGTTAACTGGACTGAATATGACCAGTTCATTCTGTGTTGTTAACTTCTTTTTGTTTTAGTGTAGTTAATTAGATCGCTTCCGTAGTTGCATTTGAATCAAGTCTGTCTAAAGCATTTGAATTCTGATAAATCTGTTTGGTTTGCTGCATTGTGCTGTGACTTGATTGAGTTCTGTTTACTGATTCATCAAAATAATGGGTGACTCTTCAGATTTTAACCTAAGCCCAAAATAGCCCATTTACACTTAAATAAATCTGGTGATGCATTTTCTATGGGCCATTCTCTTTAAATTATTTGCTTTTAGCCCAAATCTCCTTCATTTAATTCCTTCATTATATCAAATTAAGAACGTGATTAGGTTTCAATTCAATCTTAGACTTTGTTCGCACAGTCAAAATATCTTGAATCAGCCCAATCAATGCCTCTTTCAGTTTTTTGGCCCTTGACCTGGTGATTGGTCCACTTGGAATTTGCAAAGCATCCTTTGAATTATTTATTTGTGCAGATACTTGAGTTTGGTTAAACTTCATCTCTTGATTCTCATCACAAAATAAAAGCATAAAGAATTGTACCACAATAGATTAAAAACAATATTAAGCAAGCACTATCAAGAGTAGAACTATCTTGAAAACTGAAACCGAAAGAAGCATCAATTGATAAAAACAATATCTTTTAATCAATATAACAGCTTTTGAACTAGTGTTTTAGCTAGTGTTATATTATAATGAATACTAATTTAAACCATTTTAATATTTTTTTATTCATTCCAAAATATATCCTTAACTCGTGAACCAGAATTATCAATGGTTAAAACACTATCATATTCTTATAGAATTTTTAAAATCAAGAATTCATTTAGTTAATAATAATGTTTTAATAATATTAATAATAATATTGAAATTTACTTTAAATATCACTTTAGCATGATTGTATATGATAAACATTTGTTATATGTTTATAATTCATAGTAAATAAACATTTCATCTTTATTAAATATTAAAATTTAAACTTATAATAAATAAATAGTTCTAAATGTATAAATTGTATTTTGAATTTATAATAAGTTTAAAATCTTATAAGGGCTTTATCTAAAATTAAATTTAGGAACACGAATACTTTGTGTTAAGGAATAGGTTATGGACTTTTGTATAGCTACATGTGCATGTCTTGTGTACACTTTGTGTTAAGGAATAGGTTATGGACTTTTGTATAGCTACATGTGCATGTCTTGTGTACATTATACATACCCCTTATGCATCTGAGTCTTGTACAATAGTGAAACATTAATAATTCTGATTTTAGTAATAATATTTTTGTTTTCTTTCTATCTTCTCTCATGTCTCGCTTATCATGGTATTCCGATATTTTCTTATAGTTATGTCTATTTTTATTTTGTCCTCTGCGGTTGTTCATCGTGAAAATGAAAATTTTTCTGATCTTTCATCCGTTACTCTATATATATTCACAAGATCGATTAACTTCAAATTAGACGACAATAGTTTTCTTCTCTGACAAGTTACAACTATTGTTGATGGTTTGAATCTTTCATGATTCTTGGACGAAACTTGTTCGTTACGACAATATCGTACTATTGATGATTGCCTTTCTGACAAAGTTAATCCTCATTTTACCCGTCATCATGTTCTTGTTAGGTGGTTATCAGTGAAGGCTCAAGATTTTAAAAAACTTAAGTGAATAAAAAAATGAGACATTTTTTAAATTAATAAAATAATTAAAATTATGATATTTTTATCTAAAATTTATTTTTCGACTTTTTTGTGATGTAAAATTATCTATTAAATTATCATAATTAATTTCATTTAAAAAATCTTTTCTAATAGACAATAAAGCTAATTCATTTAATCTTTGTTGAGACATTGTTGGTCTTAAATAAGATTTTATTAGTTTAAGTTTTGAAAAACTCCTTTCAAAAGCAATTGATACTGGAATTGTTAACATTATTTTATATGTTATATATATGCATTTGGAAAAGAATTTATTCTTTTTATATAATTAAGAATGTCAATTGGTTTATCATTTTTCAATCCTATAATCTCCTTTTAAGATATTTAATTCTGAAAATAAATCTAAGCCATTAAGATCCAATAAATTATCATGTTTCAAATACTTTTCAAGGTTTAAGCATTTTTCTTTCAAAAGTACACAATCCAATAACTTTAAATTTTTAATACTAAATAAAAAACAAAAAATATCTTCATATATTTTAAATTGTTCAAATCTATTTTGGAGTGTGGTAATTGCTTTATCTACAATATATAAAAAATAATCAATTCTAAATAACTCTTGAGGTGATTTAATATCTTCATTCTCAATATTTTCATCAAATTGTTTTTTATTTATGACTGGTTCTTTTTTCACGAAACAATTTTTTTGGAAAAAAAATGCATTTTCAAATCTATTTTCTCTATATGTTTCAAAAAATGAAAGAAGACCTTTTAATTGTTCAATGACCATATTAATACACATATCTTTTGATTGTAAATTTTTACTAACCGAGTTAACTGCAAATAATATATCATACCAAATAGTCATGCCTAACAATAATTCAAAATTTTCAAGTTCATAAGTTGCTAAACACTCAACTTCACTTTTTATTTTAGGATCATCATTAGTTTCAACTAGTTCAAATAAAGCATCTCTTATTTGTTGAGCTTGAAATCTTACCACTTTCAAACTTTCAACACGACTTTCCCAATATGCTTGTGACAATGTGTTCATCACTTATTTCATGGCTCTTTAACTTAGCACTAAGATTTCTCCAATCTATATTACCTTCGTTACTTAGTTTACTAGTACAACTAATAACATTAAACAATTTACAACAAAAACATAATACTCAATCTAAATCTGTAGAATAAATGAGCCATCTTCTTTCATGTTTCTCTTCATTAGACAATTTTTGGATATAATATGATACATAAAAGTGTCTTGAGTATTTATCTTTTGGAAAATTTATATCAATTATCCTAATAGGGCCTTTTTCTACTAACGAGTCTCTTAATTTTGTATCAATATCCTCCCATTGACTTGGATCGTATATATTTTTAATATTAGAATCATTTTGTCTTGCAATTTCATTCTCGTTATCCTGAGTTTGTGAATTAGAATTACTATCATGAGTTTGAGAATCAAAATTATTATCTTTGTTGACTACTTTATTATTGTCTTCACCTATAATTATATTATTATGATATTATCTTTCGATCTTGTCCTTTGGCATATCTTTAAATATAATTTGTAACTTCTAAATTCTCTTTCTTAAATCTGCACAAATTATTTTAAGATTAATTAAATAATAATGAAAAATAATAAAAAAATGGGATCAATTCATCAATCTCGTATTATTTTTACCTAATATTGATGCACTCAAAAGGAGCCAAAGTGAACACAAACTCTTCCTCTATCAATCTACACTGTTCAAAGTCTCCAAATAAAGACATGCGCATAAATGTACAATATAGAATGATGAAATATGAAATGAAAGAAATTTGAAATTAGAAACAAGTTGAAATAATATTATATTGACAAAGGAAGAAAGGAGATAAGTGAAGAAAGAGGAGAGAAGTGGAAGAGTATATAAAGAGATGATCTCAATCCGTTGGAATATAGGGAAGAGATAAATTAGTGTCGCAACCGGGATCACGACGGGGCGATCAAAATTTAATTTTTAAAATTTTAAATAGAGATTTGGAGTCGCCACCATAGTTTATTATGAAAAATCATAGAAAAACCAAAAATAAAAATGTCTACGAACCAGATTTAAGATTCGGGAGTCGGTTATGTGTGGAGAAGGTATCAACATCCCACAACGCCCGTCCTAAGACGGTACCTTCAATCAAATGAGTAAAAATAAATGTGGTTTTACACAATGTCATTTTCCCAAATAATAACAATAATAATATGAATAAAGATAAATAAAATAACAAAACAAACAAAACAAAAAAATAAACAAGAAAAAAATGCTAATAAACATAATACAAATAAATAAAAATTATGAAAATAAAAATAATAAGCAAAAATAAGACAAATAAACATATAATTTTTTTTTTATTTTTTGGCCCGACAAGGATTGACCTTGGTCCTACATATCTCTATCCGTGATAGAAAATCAGGGTTCACTTAGTTCTAATTTTGAAACTGGTTTGTTATGATTGTTGATATTTATATTTTTGAAAATTTTATGATTATTGATATTTATTTTTTTGAAAATTTTATTTAGTCTTGTTTTTAAAAGAATGTTTTATATTTTTTTATTGTTAAAATTTTAGATTGAAACTGTTTCACATTTTTACTTTTTCTAAAAAGTAAATATTTTTACTATTTTTGAAACTGTTTTATTTTTCAATTATTTTTAAAACTATTTTTGAATCTAATATTTTAATTTTTGAAAGTTTATGTTTTCTATTTTTAAAAGCTTATTTATTTATTCTTTTTATTTTGGAAACTTTTTTATATATTTTTAATTTCAAAATTTTTATATTTTATTAACTTTTGGGAAATATTTTATAAATTTTTTCGAAAATGATATATTTTATTTATTTTTGGGAAACATTTATTATTTTTTATTAAAAATTTGGAAATGTTTTATATATTTTTGTCTTCACAAATTTACTTGAAATAAAATATTATTTATTGATTTGGTAAGAAAAAAAGTAATAATAATAATAAAAGAATGGTTTAGGGTTTATTTTGAGTGCTCTGATGTTTTTACTTTCATGATCTACTGAGATTTAGGTTTTTGGTTTTTGGATCCTATGAGACTGTGTGAAACAACAACCTCTAGGAAAAATTAAATAACAGGGGACGTGCTTATAGTAGCATCTCCGGTATATGAGATATGCTTAGAGCAACATCTCCGGTATAACAAAAACAAATACGAGAAGTTTTTAGAGCAACATCTCCGGTATAACCAAAAAAAAGTATATAGTGCAAATTTATCTAATAGCAAAACAAAATACTAATATTCATGATATTGAAATTTCAATAGGTCAAAACAAATAAAACAAGGACAAACAGAATAAGAACAAATAGAACAACCACACGAGACTGAGCGATCAAGATATACCAGTTGAAGACCAACTTTAACAAAATTCACCTCTTTCTTCTAATTCAAGCCTACCGATCTTCAGTAATTTTTCCGTGTGTAATTTTAATGCTCTCTCATAAAAACGTGTGTAAAATGTGTGTTTCCTCTGATTTTTTTTAAATGGTTGTAAAATACTGCTTAGAGTAAATCATGTCTCCTTATTGTGGTGTTTTTTTCTTTTATAAAATTCTTCAGACCCCTCAATTGCACTGGTAGATCAATTCAATGAATCTGCCTACCAATTTTAGTTTGATGCTGAAAATAAATCAGACTCAATCAAAGTTATTTGCAATTAAGCAGAATAACCACTCATTATTACCATTATTTGCAATTAAGCAGAATAATATCCAATTAATATCATTATTTGCAATTAAATAGAATAATCACCAATAATTATCAGATTCCCCCAGCCAATCTGTTCAAATTTTCATTAATTAACTTTTTTTTAGAATTTTTAAATTAATTTTCGTGCATTAGAAATGAGTGCCTGAAGAGACAGTCAGATTATTCAGTGGAGAGAGAAAGTGTGATGTGACAACACTTTAATAAGAAGGGGTGCAAAATATCAATTTTATTTTCCTCTCTTAACACATTTTTAATGGACCGGACCTCAACAAACTAATTTATTTTATTTTTTTCAAAATGAACCCTTTATTAATTTGAGCTTTATTCAAAGACAATTTATTTCTTAATGGGTTGGACTTTCTTCAAATTTTTATTCTTTTCTTTTTTATTATTTCTATAGCTATTTTAAAACAAAACTCAACACACATTTTTTTTTTTGCTTTTTTTATTATTTTATTAAGAGCAACCTAAAAAAAATAAAGGAATGAACAAATAAAATGAGCATAACAGTTCAAAAAGAAAATGCACAAAATATTAGACAATCAACAGTTAATTAAAAATCATCAACATTTAATCACTATTAAGTAGAATCATTTGTAATTAATCAGAATAATAGTCAGATCAACTATTCAAATTTCTAACCTTTCAATAATTTTTTAATTTATTTTCAATTAATTTTCATGTCATTAATAGGCATCAGAAAAGGTAGGCAGAAAGAGAGAGACAATGTGACATGGCAACACTTTAATGACAATTTTATTTATTTATTTTTTAACAAATGTTTAATGGACTGATTTTGTTTATTTCTTTTTTCCTTTTTTTACGAATTTTATTTTAAAACTTTATTCATAAAATAAAATGAAACCAAAACTCTTTATTTTATTTAAATGACAAAGTATGATAAAACTAAATAACACACATTTTCTTATTTTAACTTTATATTGTTTTGTATTTTGAAATAATTTTATTTGTCTGGACGAAATTGGATGTTGACAGCTACCCCTCCTTACTTAAATTTTACCAAATGATCTGAACTTTTGAAGTTCAGATTATCTGAGTAAAAGAGAAATAAGGACAAAAACACTAATTTCATTCGGTTTTGAAAATAAAAGACAATAAAATAAAATAAATGGATAGATAGAGGCTGAGACCTTGTACTGAGACGACACTACAAGAAATTTCATTATTACCTATGGTCAGAATTCATATGTAACATTAAAAACTCATATGTAATTTGAAATTACATACGAATTACATACGAACAAAAATCCATATGTAAAATTGTCATAGGTAATACTTACATACGGATCAAATTCGTATGTAATTTGTTTTTCAGTACGAAAACCCAATTTCATTTGTTTATTCGTGATAACACCTAAAGATATCATTGATCATTCCCATCATATGTAAGCTGGAATCAATCTGTGAATTAATAGAAGATGAAAAGTATTATATTTCATAAAACAAACAGGAGTCCAATAACCTGAGTCGTGTACCTCATTAATTACAACACAATCACAAAATAACAATATCCTAACACACATATAAGATAAATGTTAATACTATTCGTACAAATTAATAACTACTATAATGATTATGCGAATTACATTCATCTCTTTGTGGTTCTTCATCATGTTGTGGCTGCTGATGGCCTTGTTCTTCGTTCTATTGCTGCTGATTTTGTGGCTGACGATTAGGTTGGTGAAAAATATGTTGGGCAGCTGCTGCAGCTGGAGGGGGTAGGTACTAGAGGACTACACCAATAAATTCTTGGATAGACTATAACTGCGAGCTCATCTGACATATTTGGTCATCACTAGTGTTTAATTGTTGTCTCAACTGATTCATATCTACAGAATCAACTTGTTTGCTAGAGCTTGGTTGTGTATGGCTCATGAAGCTCTCAACACTTTCATTATGAGAAACATTTCCAATTCCACATATTCTTCCCTTGTATTTTCCACCAGCAGCCTCATACTAACATCTATTCCTTAATCCTTCTTCCTCAATAGGGTCTAAGGGACTACATTGTGAGGCACCCGTTGTAGAAGTAGACTCAGACATTGCTTGAGAATATCTCCTTTCAAACTCTTCCTGCAAAGAGAAAACAATTTTTGATATAAATACAAACAAATTTTATTGTGAGGTAATAAAAGTAACTCACATGTGTCTTTCTGGATCTATCATCAACGAATTCTCTCGTACTTTTTCTTATATGCATTTGTTGGAAGACTTCATTCATGTGGACTGACCTACAAAGCTCTTGTGACTGCAAACAAAAACATTACAAAGTAAAGAATTACTAAATAAATATTGCCTCATAATTCAATAACAATACATTTTAAAGAATCCATACCAAACAGATGGCGTGTTCGTGCACGCTGATGGAGCCCCCAGTGTGCAAACTGCCACCTTTATCTGATAGACGATTCTTCTTAGCTATAGCATATTTAGATCAATACTGTGGCATGTTCCATTTTTCAAGAAGGTTGTTCCATATATTATTCCCAAGTCATTCGGGCTTCTTACCTTGTTGTCTAGCAACTTTAAACATTTCTAAAAGTGTATGAGAAGCCCGTGAATGAAAATTCCTTTTTACTCTTTCCTCATCCTCAGACAACCATGTAACCTTTCTCTATAAAGTATACATAGAAACAAATAATGAATACAAATGAAATAAACATGTTAAGTAGCTGCAGCAAAATAATATAAAACTTCTATTTTACTTTAATAATGTAAAACTTGTGTTCAGTAGGAAAGATACATTAGTTTCAAAAAACTCAAGTTAGCAGCCAGAGTTGGGTACATGTTAAACTTCTTATATTGAACTTTGATCACATTTTAGTATAGGAACATCAAAATTCTTTCACAAAAATAATATGAAAAGGTTGCAAATAATTAGAGTTCCTTCGAAAATAAAACTTAAGTATGAAATTTGATGGTTTAAGATGAAAAATAAAGCACTAAAAATTTTAATTGTAGAGTAACCTAATAAAAATTTATAGAGTAAGTATCCAATATTTTTTTGGTTTGCAAACCAAAAATATCTTAATGTTCATATACAACTAACAAAATCCTACTTCAGTTGCAACTTACAAACAATCCACAAAAGTATTTTTTGAAGGGCATGTTTGTATGAGCCATTTCCTTTTCATTATCTATTTACCATTGCAAAATGATATACTTTCATTCCACTACTTATCTAAGTTCATACTTTTGCAAATACATTGGGAGTATGCCATCTTTATAAATTGCAAGTATAGGACGTGGATATAGAGGAGCAATGGAATGTTGATTGAAACTATCATTTAGGTTAGTTTTCTTTCTATTTATCCATCTCAATTCGGGATAAAATTGTAAAGAAAGAGATAAAAAAATGTGAAAATTGTAAATACTCTAAATACTAAAATAGACATCCCAAAGTAAAAAAAATAACTTACCTTAAAACGTTGAAAGAAATGGTCTTGATCATTTGGAGGGATAGCCACCCATGAAACCCACGACTCATTACATTGTTGCTTAATTGTGGATGTGATAGCTTTGGATGCAACTTTGGTTGGATAAAAGCTAACACAAAAACACAGAGACAACAATATATAAGACAATAATTTCATCAAATGAGTATTAGAAAATTTGATGTATATATATATATATATATATATATATATATATATATATATATATATATATGAAATAAATTAATTTAAATTTTAACCTTCTTCCCTGGGTTGAATCATAGGTCGATCACGAACAGAGGGGACAACCTCCTCTGAGCATGGTATATGGTCCAATTCATCAACATGACTATGATTACCTCTTGAGACTGAATGTGTGGGTGGGTTATCTGGAGATGGTAACAGAGCAAAATTTGGGGAAGGGGATGAATGATTAGAACCAACAAGTGGGGAAGGGGTAGATGTCGATGGAACAGTGACTAGTGATGGTGTCGATCCAATAGCAGCACCTGGTGATGGCGTCGATTGAACACCTTCGCCTATAGGTGTAGTGGGTTGACTAGATGATGTGGTTAGGTTATTAACCCGTGACAATAATTGTATCACATAATGTTTCTTCTCCTTCCCTTTCCCTTTGCCCTTCCCCTTATTAGCACGAGGTGATGGGGGAAGAGGAGGTCACAACCTGATGACATCTATATACACAAAATAAATGTTATTAATTTTATATTTCACAATAAACACAAAAGTAATATAATAGGCAATTAAGTTAAATAACAATAACATTTAGCAATAATGACGTCTTAAAAGTTCATTACAACAAACAATTACAAAAATCATGTAATGAATATATGGCTATATCTATTCAGAGCTAGAGATATCAAAGTCATCTGCAACGTCATCTTCACTTTCTTCGTTTTCATTGTCTTCTTCCCATTCATTTGTTTCTTCATCCATTTAATCTCCAAATGAGTATACATTATTGTTCATGTGCGCTTCTTTAAGATCGGCCCCTAAATCTTGCAATCCAGAAACTGGTTCAACTTCAATCACTTCATTCACGTGCGACATTTCATCAACTTGGTATGACACTTCAACTTCTACATCATCATAATCTATACGACCTTTGGGCTTTGTGTTGATTGCAACACACCAACCACGTTTGTCTGTGCATGATTCAGGATATGGTATGTAATACACTTGTCGTACGTTATGTGCAATGATAAAAGGATCAAATGGCACATATCTTCTATCCATTCGAATATCCACAATCCCATAATTAGAATCCACTCTTGTACCTCTTCTTGATGGATCAAACCAATCACAGTAAAATAATATAACTTTCTTATGAGAGGTTGAAGAATTGTACTCCACCTTATAGATGTGTTGAATCACACCATAGAAATCATCTTCATCTCCTTCTGTAAGCCCATTTACGAGAACCCCACTATTTATCGTTTTCTTTCCCTCACTCCATGCATGTGTGTGGAATTTGTACCCATTTACAAAGAATGTGTGGCATTCTTTTACACACCTTAAAGGACCGCTTGATAAATCTTTAAGGTGTTGATTGCTTACAGTTAAAGGCTCTGTATGAACCTACAAATATATCATTGTCAACTTTTAGATGGAATAGTTATCGAAGTGAAGAAGAAATAGATTCTAGAATTTAGAGATTATTACTTGTTCCTTAAACCATAACGGGAAATCTGCATGGATACGAGTTAAAGCATTTGATTCAGCAATTTGATTGGAGTTTAAGAAGGAACTATGAATGGGTATCATTACATTGGTCAATGACTATTTATTGAAATGCATAACACTTTTCAAGAAAGATCTCATTGAAGATGGCTTACTCGAGGTATGGTTTAACTTCTGTGCAATTGATCAATACATGAACATGTGGAGAGTTCAACTCTTCATCACTTAATCAACGAGTGAACTCCCTCCCAGAGTGATGTCCAGGTTGGTCGAAGACGGATAACGATGATGAAAGTCTATTACTTTCAACCTGTACTTCATTTCTTGTATTTTGTGGTCTTAACATAAACTTGTTGAAATAGTGGGAACAAAAATGAGTTATCTCATGATGCAAATATGATGCGCAAATAGATCCTTCAACCTTTGCCTTATTCTTGACTGATCATTTAGCGTATCCCATGAATCTATAAAATCATATAAATATGAATTATTAATTATAAATTAGAATTTTGAATAGTAAGACATGATGTTATTACCTCTCAAATGGGTACATCCACCTATACTGGACGGGTCCACAAGTCTTGCTTCATATGCTAGATGACTTAGAGATGTTCCATAGAATCGAAGAATGATGGGGAAAATATTCTTTCCAACTTGCAAAGAATGAACGAAATGGTTTGTTCCATCCTAATGAGGTCATCCTCCTTCAATGTCCTAGAACACAAATCTTTGAAAAAATGATTTATATCAGAAATGGGATTGATAACATAGGTTGGTAGTGAACTGAGTGCTATAGGAAGTAAACATTCCATAAAAACATGACAATCATGGCTTTTCATCCCAACCACCCTTCCCCTACTAACATCAACACATCTTGCCAAGTTGGAAGAATATTCGTCAGACATCCCAAGATCTTTTAGCCATTGGCAGACATGTTTTATTTGGTCGCCTGCAAGTGTATAATTTGCTTTTGGCTTGAACACCTTTCCATTAGAATGTAATTTCAGCTCCAAGTCCTTTCGCCTGTAATACAAATTTATGTCCATTCGTGCTTTCTCATTGTCTTTTCTCTTCCCACTCACATTCATTACAGTGTTTAAGATGTTATCAAAGAATTTTTTTTCAATATGCATAACATCAAGATTATGTCTTAACAAGTTATCTTTCTAATACGGAAGATCCCAAAAGATGCTTCATTTTGTCCAATTATGCCCCATAACCATCTATTCTTTACACACCACTTTCAGTTACTTTCAGATAATTCTTCACTTTTTTCCAAACTTCTATAGGTGTGAACTTAGGTGGCTGACCATCCATCTCAACTTCTCCCTTCTTGAACGCATTCTTGTTCCTCCTAAATACATGATCATTCGACAAAAATCTACAATGAGAGTCAAACCATGAATTTTTCCCCCCATGATATAATCTAAATGCCTTTGTATGTTCCATACAATGTGGACATGCCAATTTACCATGTGTTCCCCATCCTAACAACATACCATAAGCAGGGAAATCATTAATCGTCCACATTAATGCTGCCCTCATCATGAAGTTTTGTTTCCTTGAAATATTATATGTTAGGACTCCACAACTTCTTCAAGTCATCTATCAAGGGCTCCAAAAAAAAGTCAATACCAACCTTTGGATTAAATGGACCTGGTATGAGACAACTCAAAAACAAATAAGGTTTAGACATGCACATTTCTGGGGGAAGATTGTAGGGCGTGACAATTATTGGCCAACATGAATATGGTGCATTTGATGTTTGAACATATAGGTTAAACACCATTATTGTTTTTGTTGTCATAATGCCATGTCATTTCTCCCGCAATTTGTGTTGATGCATACAGTCTTTGTAACCTTGGAATTATTGGCAAATAGAACATTGCCTTTATAGGAATTGGTTTTTGATAGCTTGCTCTTTTGTTATGGTCACGATACCTAGGCTTATGATAAAAGCTACATTCAAGTAAGGCCTCATCATTCTTCCCGTATTCATTATCATAAAAGAGCATGCAACCATTCACGCAACAATCAATCCGCTTAGTCTCTAATCCCAACTTTGACATTAACCTTTTTGCCTCATAATAACTTTTAGGAAAATTTGTTTTTATAGGTGTAACATCTAAAAACATTTTTGAAATAAAGTCTAGGCATTGTTCAGGAACATTCCAATTGGACTTGCAAGCTAATAGCCTGACACACATTGATAATTTTGAGTCTGATGCCCCTTTATACAACAGTGTATTTGCATCTAGCAAGAGGTTATAAAATCTTTGAGTTTCTTCATTAGGCGCCTCTTCCATGTTATTTGAATCTGCTGCATGGAATGACTCTTGTTGCGTAAGAGCATCATACACCATGTCTTACATCGAGTTAAATTGGTTATCTTTGACACCCTTCCCGATACCAATGCAATTATCATGATCATGTAAATCATCTTGTACAATGTGTTCACCATGATCGATCCAAATCCAATAATGAGGTTTGAAACCATGTTTGTATAGGTGAACCTTGACAACTCTGTCTTCCAAAATCCTTGTACAATCACACTTACTACAAGGACGTCACATTCCCTCATCATTTTGATAACAGTCTTGTTCGCAAGCTTTTGTTATAAAATCTTCAACACCCAGTACAAATGACTCTTTCAATGCACCTCTTCCTCTATAACACCTATCATACATTCAGGCACGATTTGATGGATATTGATCCATGTTCTGTATTTACAATAATTGACAAGTCAGTCAATTTTTTTCATGCAAATTCATCCATATTCCATATATATTCGAAAATTGGCAGGTTGAGGTTGCCGAGGTTAAACCTTCAACAATATTATGTGAAAGAATGAAAAATGCTTTAGGGGTCGTAACACACTTCATTGGTACCTACCCCACTTATCCCTATAATCCTTTGTGTATCTATATAATAATGTATTAATATAGGGATATTTGAAAGAGTTCTTTGAGAATAAAATAAAACAAAATGAACAATATTTCAACTAACACTTGCATTACGAAATTAAATGTTGCTATAGACTCTATTTTGTGTGTCAACAACCACCAAATTATATCCGGGCAACCATTTTAATCTAGTTTTAACTACAAACTCATTCAAAATTTAAGTAAACCTTGTCAAATATAACTTTATTTGCATCCTGTAAGTTATCCATTTCCATTATCACGCAATATAGTAAAATAAATATAACATGAAGTTTTCAACTGAAAAATAAATCAACCAACCATATAAAATTAGACATACGATTAAAAACTCGTAAAATATCAGGCCAAGAGTATTTGGTACTGTTTTTATCTTGAATGAAGTATTTGTTGTGAGATGTCCAAATGTTATCTTCTAAGCAATCCTACCTTGCCAAATCTGAAATATAAAATAAGTGTATCATTTCATCATATTAAAAAAAAATAGAAGAAAAGGTTGTTTTAGTTTTGTGTGTCTGTCTAAAAAAAGTTAAGAAAAAACATGATGTAAAAAAATGAAATACATCTTTAATATTTAATAGAATAAAACTTAATTCAAAATATACAAAATTCAAAAAATCTGCAGTGTAGAAAAAATTTATTTTTGAGATATTAGTCATTCTGCATAAGTCTCCGTGTATTAATGGTATGTGTGCGCTTGTTCACACTATATATTTTGATAAGCATACATTTATAATTACCAACTTATAACTACAAATTATCTCAAAATATTTTTTATTATATTGTAATTAAAAGAAATGTAAGTAAATGCTATTAAATTATCTCATGGTCATCTATCTATGACATCATTTGGACCCTTCAATTTTTCTCTTGACTGCTCCAAAAAATACTGTTATAAACGTTAAAGCTAGACATCATCTTATTAGGATACTTTATGGGACATAAGATTTCCATGCTAGACCCCTAACTTTTTTTTGACTTCTGATCACTTTCTATATGTCAAATTCACAATTTGCAAATTGCAAAATAATAGCACCACCAAAACAATTATTAACTCAACCTTATTTTTTCCAGCACAAGTAAGTTAAAGAACTTACCAACAGGGCAAAGCGAGAATAATAGTACTATCCCAACACAACACCTTTTACAATTGTCATAATACTTAATATAACATAACTGGGTGTCTCACCATGTCTTTGTTTCTCTCTCCCCTTAAAATTTTAGCTTTAATATGTTATTCTTAAATAATGAGACCGTAAAATAATAAAACCAAAAAATTTGAATAAATCCAAAAAAAAAAAAAAATTTTGAATAGGTAGGGTAGATCACTAACTCTTACTCCTCTCTCCTAAGCTCCTTTGTATTTTTATTGGTTCAATCCTATGCTAAATGTACTTTAAACAAACAAGGGCTCATATATTTTTCATGTGAGATGTGAGAATTGAACCAAGTTGAACACAATAAATTCATTGAACTCATAAACTTTTCTTTCATTAAATTTTGTCTGATTAAAAAGGGTCAAAATTAAAAACTAAAGTATATTTTTACTTTCTTCTTTTATTGTTGGAGGAACTTATTTTACTCTTGGAAATAAAATAAAATAAAAGATTACTCGTACCAATTCAACCAAAACATTACAAGAATAGTCTACAAGTTTATCACTTTGTGTATTTAATTCCAGCTCTGTGATGGATTTGTTTAGTGTGAGAGGTCACATCCATTACTTATCATCACCTAAACCATGTCATTCTTTTCTACTTATAGTTATAGAAATCTTTATCTTGACCAAAATTGTGGTATGGGTAATCTCAAATTACTAACAACTAGATTTCATTGTAATTTGTTAATTAGTACAATATACTCCAATCTAATTTGTATTTGACCATCTTTCTTAACTCTCAGACCTTGTATGGTAAGTTCAACTGCTAATCTTTCAAAATGATAACTATCCTAGATATAGAGACATGGCTTATAACATAGACCACTGATATTTCTTCCATAAATCCTTATTCTATATCTTATAAAGTTTGAGACCAACATTACTATTGACTATATATGTGTGTCACTATAAGAAAAACTCAATTACTATTATCTGGTGCAATGGTGGTCTAAGCAAATTCTAAGTGATAGTTCTTTTTGGTAATATTTTGTTTATAATATTTTTAGGATTATAGTTGGACCATATATATGTTTCAAGTAATAGAAGTGAGAGAAACCAAAGGAGGTTCTCAACACTATTTAGCTGACACTTAAATCACCAATACTTGACTTAGCTAATCCTGTTCAATACCATTAAAGAAAAAAAAAACATGAGAAACAAATGTTAGAAACATAATTTTTTTCATTTACCCTATTCTCAAGCAAACAAGTTCTCCTATGTTGCTATTAAATCCCCATTTTGAATTTATTTACCTTATTCTCAAGCAAACAAGTTCTCCTAAATTGCTATTAAATCCCTATTTTGAAACCCATTTTAAAACGTGTCACCATGTTTTGCACTAATAGAAGAAGAAAGTGTCACACAACAAAACTCACTAAATTCATAAATCCTTCTCTTAATCCCCTATCACAACTCTACTTCCACCCATCTTTTCTCACCTTAATTTCAACAAAAACTTCTTTTCCCACCTTAATTATTATTACTATTATTCTTATTGTTATTATTATTATTATTATTATAATTATAATAATAATAATTATTATTATTGATGTATAGTGACCGATTCTGTGACCGAATTTGTGACCGATTCTGTGATCGATTTTTGTGAACGATTCTTTGGTCAAATCTGTGACCGAATCTGTGACTGATTTTGTGACCGGATTTTTCGGTCACTGATTCAGTGACTAAGAGTGACCGATTTTTTCAGTCACCGATGATAACCGATTTTTTCGATCACTAATTTCAGTCACTATTTAACAATTTTCTAGTAGTGGAAGTCAGTTGTTTTTAGTAACCGCTTTTGTATTATTGAACTTAATTTCAAAATTGCCACCGCGTTTTTGTTTGATGCGGTTCCGTTTTGACCGCCTTTTTATCTTGTCGTAAAAAGTGTTTTTTCCACTAGTGAAAGTTTTTGGATGTACCTGATAATCTCTTGCTCAGACCTTATAATTAACATATTTTCTCGTATTTATTTTTGAGGTATATGTTTGTGTTTCAACTTCTAGTAAAACCTATATATCCAAATATGTAATTTTTAATGAAAATGTTTTCATATACATTACCTAAATATCCCTTTCTCTCAATTTTTTTTTTATCTGACATCCTTTTCTCTCAAGTAAAAATCATTCTACTGTGTCTATAGTGTTAAATGTATTCTCCTTACTGTTGTTTCTCCATCTTCCTCATGCTATTAGTTCTAGTAATGTTAATTCTACTGATAATTTATCTCATGAACAATATACTATTTTTCATGAACAAAAGTTTTTCTTTTGTGACTTTACTTACGTAGACTGTTAGTAGGTATAATCTTTTAAGTTTTACATATTTATTAAATGATTACAATTCCCTCACTAAATATTAGGTATAGAAGTATGGAAAATGTTTTTTTTACAACCACATATGGTTGCCAACCCTTTGTCAACTGCTAATGTGGCTACTATTGCATATGTGGACAAGGACAAAATAGAATTTTTGCTACTGAAGGACATAAATAACTTTTGCTACATAAGAGAGGCTTTTGGTATATTTATATTTGCAAATATATTTATATTTACATTAATTATGTATTATTATAAATATTAGTACTTTAAAAGAAGACGTTATATATATAATGATGATGGTAATAGTAATAAAAGTAAATAAATTGTTGTAATAGTATTTTTAAATATTTTTGGGTATAAATCAATACTTAATAGTTAATTCCTAAATACATTAACTAAATATAAATTTAATATATATTTTTAATATTTAAAAATATATTTATATTTTCATTAATTATATTTTATTAAAAATATTATTACTTAGAAATGATATATATATATATATATATATATATATATATATATATATATATATATATATATATATATATATATATATATTGGGATAAACACTTTTAATATGTAGTGTTGGTGGTGTCATTTGTAAGTGGGCCTTGGTGAAGCAAGGCACACTTGTATTCAATTGCATGGTGCAAAACATGTAAAGGATTGAAGTATGGAGGTCAAGTGACCATATAATTGTTGGTTGTGATGTGCTGTGGGGGGTGGTCAGGAAGTTGAACACAGTTAAGCACTTATACAATCATGGTTAAACACTTTGAACATAGTTAAATATTTATATAGTCATGTAAGAGATTCAACTATAGAGGTCAGGGGCTACATAAATGGTGGATTTGGTGTGTGGTCACAAAGTTGAACAAGTTAAACACTTATACAGTCATGGTTAAACACTTTGAACACAGTTAAACACTTATATATAGTCATGTAAGGGAGTCAAATATGTAGGTCAGGGGTCACATGGATTTGGTGTATGGTCAGACAATTAAATTAAACTTAGTTAAACACTTACATGGTGAAGGTTAAACACTTACTATGTGTAGGGGATCTCATGGCGCAGTATGCGTATCCCTTGGTCCATGTCATTTGTAGGTGGTCTTTGGTGAAGCAAGGCACACTTGTATTAAATGACATGGTGCAAAACATGTAAGGGGTTGAAGTATGGAAATCAGGTGAGTACATAATTGTTGGTTCTACTATGGTGGGTGGTCAGGAAGTTAAACACAATTAAAAACTTATATGATTAAATACTTAAGGGATTCAACTATGGAGGTTTAACTTTAAACACAATTAAACACTTAAAATTATAAAAATATATTTTTAAATATTGTTTTCTCATATTTTTAATATATACAAATATATTTATATTTGTATTAATTATGTATTATTATAAATATTAGTATTTTAAAAAATGATGTTATATATATAATGATGATGATAATAGTAATAAAAGTAAATAAATTGTTGTAATAGTATTTTTAAATATTTGTTTTCTCTAAATCAATACTTAATTTCTAAATACATTGACTAAATGTAAATTTAATATATATTTTTTAATATTTAAAAATGTATTTATATTTTCATTAATTATGTTTTATTAAAAATATTATTACTTAAAGATGATATATATATATATTAAAAAATTGTATAATAGTATTTTTTTTAATATTATTTTTTTCTAATAATCCATAGTTGATAGTTAACTTCTATGTGACTTAAATATAAGATGAAGTTATATATTTAATATTTAGAAATATATTTATATTTTCATTAATTATGTATTATTAAAAGTATTAATGTTTTTCATAGAAAATTAAAATAGTTTTATTGTACAGTTATAGTAATTAATAAAAAATAAATTTCATTTATAATAACTTTTAAGATATATATTTATCAGTTAATTGGTCCAAAAGTGCTATTGTAAATGGAAGTGGAAGAGGCATTGAAGGAAGCTGCTCCGGCTAGACCAAATAAGCTAGATCAAATACACATTTCAACCTTATTTTTTACCTCACAGTCGACCAATTATTTTGTCATGCAAGAATCAATTGACCACATAAGGAACAACTGGCCAGGTCGACAAATTATTTTGTCATGCAAGAATCAATTGACCACATAAGGAACAACTGGCCACGTAAGTACCACGTGTGATGTAACCTGGGTGTAATGCCAAGTGTGATTATATCTTGGGTGTAATGCCAGGTTACAAAATAGTATTGATGCTTTTCGTAGAAAATTAAAATAGTTTTATTGTATAGTTATAGTTATTAATAAAAAAATAAATTTCATTTATAATAACCTTTAAGATATATATTTTTCACTTAATTGGTCCAAAAGTGTTATTATAAATGGAAGTGGAAGAGGCATTGAAGGAAGCACCTCCGGCTAGACCAAATACACATTTCAACCTTATTTTTTACCTCATTGTCATGGTCGACCAATTATTTTGTCACCCAAGAATTAATTGACCACATAAAGAATAACTGGCCACATAAGTATCACGTGAGATTTTAACCTAGGTGTAATGCCACGTCAGGTTGTCAACTGTGTAAAAATATTTTCAACTTTTTTGTTCTACTGCAAAAATCATTTAGGTGCATTTTCTTACATCAATGGCATATCAAATTGGTTAGAATCTGACAATAATTTATGCAAGAACCAAATGCTAGATATCATTATATCTCTTACATTTCGATTGTGTCTATTAAATGTTGGAAATAGCTTGTAAATTTTTTATGCTGTGTGGGTAAAACTACTCCTTATGATCCCATGGTGCTTCTCTTCTCCGTTTGTTCGTAATAATTTGCAATGCTTTTTTTTACAGCATCTACCATAATTTCTTGCTTAACTAATATTTCTGTAGTTTTCTTATATCCACTTCTTACTAGCAACATGAATGGAAGAAAATGACATAATATATTATAATACTTCCAAACGAGTGCATCTTTTGCATTCACGTGACATTTAACAGACATGCAACGATATTATACTTCAATCTCAGTGGTTTATAAGCATCCTGGTACCCATATCTTATTGTTCTTTTACTGCTATGGTTACCAGGACCTACATATTTTTTTTCAACATTGATTTTCATGGTAAGCTCAGGGGTAGTATCCACCGTGCCCACCACCTTCGCCGCCACCTGCACCACCTCCATAACCCCCTCCATGTGCGCCTCCGCCACCATAACCTCCACCACCACCGCCACCAGAGCCACCCCCTCCGCCGCCAGCTGCTCCACCTCCGTATCCTCCACCTGATCCTCCACCACTACCATATCCACCTCCATAGGCTCCGCCGGGGCCGGCACCACCACCGCCACCGCCACCACTTCCACCACCACCTCCATATCCACCACCATGCTCTCCACCATATCCACCACCCGCTCCACCTCCTTCGCCACCTCCATACCCCCCACCAGCACCTCCTGCACCACCTCCTCCGCCGCCTCCACTGCCACCTCCGCCACCGCCAGCATAACCACCCCCATGAGCTCCACCCTCGCCGTACCCTTCACCACCTCCTTTTCCGGCTCCTCCTCCATAGCCACCACCAGCAACACCGCCAGAGCCACCACCGCCTCCACTTCCTCCACCACCAACATGGCCACCGCCAGCTGCTCCATATCCCCCTCCCGCACCTTCACCTCCACCAGCTCCTCCTCCATAACCACCTACGCCATGCGCTCCAGCGCCTCCGTATCCTCCACCCCCACCTGAACCTCCACCACCTCCGTAACCTCCTCCAGCAACACCAATCTCACCATGGACAGCACCACCAATGCCGTGACCTAAACCAATGGTGAGGAGTGTTCTGGCGGCGGAGCATATGCCTACACTCATCAACGCTAAGAACAGAATGCTGAGAACTTTGGAAGTAGCCATGCTATATGAGAATGTTGAAATCCCACACTCATGAGGTGGCTATATATAGGAATGGTAGTGGACCATTCCAGTGCAAAACCGCGTCTTATGCTTTCCTACTTTTTGCACAACTATACACTAAATTAACCATATTCAAAACTTCCAGTCCTCAATAACATTCACCTATCTCTCTCTCTCTCATATATTACTAACTTATTCAAAAATTTATTATATGTTACATTAATATAGCTTAAGATTACATAATTCCAGATCATATAATACATTTTCTAATCCACTATAACTTTATATAGTATTTAGCGGCTAAATTTTGCAGTTTACAGTATAACTATTACACCTCAGCTGTAGTCCCAAACTGTGCCATTATTTAAGAATAATAATTAACAACGTTTTTATTCTATGCAAATTAACATGTTTTTCTTTTTTTAAGTTTTAATAAATTACTGTTTATTTTTATCTTTAAGAAAACAAAACTTTGTTTTTATCATTTCTATCAATATTACACCTGTTTTTATAAAAAGGTAGGTGACCTTTTCAAATAACACACTTATACGCAGTAGAATAAGAATACAATATGTATTTTATCTTAATAAAATTAACATGTTTTGATTTTTAGTCTTCACTTTTTTTTCTTATATCAAATTTTTGTTCTATTAACATTATTATTATTATTATCATCAAACATTCGCTAACAGTTTATTCGCTAAATAAAATTTCTGCAAATATTAAGAGTAATTTAGTAGGACTAGAAATAATCATTTTAAGTTTTGGAGAAAAAAAATTGTTTTTTCTGAGAACTAAAATTGAAATATGTTTATTTTATAAGAACTAGAAGCATATTAAAAGTAATTATATATATATATATATATATACTAAACACTTCATTAATACTTTTTTTTTATCACGATATATATCATTTGTCATTTATAATTTTTTTTCTTCTCTCTTTATCTCGTGTATTTTTTCAGTAATTAAATTTCTTGTGGTCCCGAGCACATGTGGAGAATAGAATTTTAGTTGACCCCACAAGGTGTTCTTATACATGCACATATACACTAAACACTAGACCCAGTAGTGTGCTTTTGCTGTCACCCATTATTCTCATTAGGCTCATCAAGAGCTTCTTATTATAAACTATAAACCTAATTTCTACTATCAGATAGAGCACTTATTTCGTATTTTGATGGATTTCCTACTCATTCACATATATCATGTTCACACTTATCATCATCGGTTCGTTCAAAAAAGAAATATCATTTTAACAATCTTCTCCACCGTAGCACTACTACCATTTTCATGAATCTTTTAATGGAAATCTTGGAAACTTCAAGAATGAATTAGTGTTCTTGTTGTTAACAATTAGTTGCTGAAGACAAGTGGAGAAGAAGAAAAATGCATATGGGTGTCTGCAATTCTCTGTGAGAACTGGAATGACTTAGGAGATGACAGTAGTTTCTGGTAGATAGGAAATTGTTGTATGTCTTAGTTTGTTTCCACTATGTTACGCTTGTCTAATCTTCTAAGAAAAAGGGAAAACGCTGTATTTTGGAAGGCTAAAGTGGCGTCCAGCCCAGCATTCATTAAGGAAATTTCTTACACCATTCACGACACTTCAAGACTTCAACAACACTTGTTTATTTAAAATTTGCATATTCTCTTCCTCATTTCTATGTATAAGATGTTAACCAAGTAATTTTTTTCTCCAGTGATACCCCAATGCACTGAAACGTAGAAAAAAAAAGGATAATATAGAAAATGCACTCATTTTATTTTATAAAATTCGCACCATTGCTCATTTTCTACACATAGGTCACATATATATAAATATATATATATATTATTAGTATATGTACTATACGGCCAAGTAGGAACAAAGGCTATACAAGTTGTCAATCACTTAGGTCGACATGTTGTCAGCCATCCCCACGACTTGCGTATATATAGATAACTTAGGCCGATATGTTATCAGCCACTCCTACATACCAATCTCTTCACTTAACTTACACTGGGACAAACACTTAACCTCTTACAAAAGAATAGTTCACAATAAATATGTTACATAAAGTAAGGTCGAGTAAACCTTACATCTTCTCCTGAAAGGGGAAAAAGAACAATAATCATGCCTCTAGCAGAAGAAACCACACATCTTCTCCCTTACAGAAAGTAAGAAGATAATCATTACATGACTGCTATGAATAATGAATAGTAACACAAGACAAGGTACATTCATTCTAATCCAAGTCACATTAAACTTATGATAATTGAGTATTGACTTGAGCATCCAAGTGCCTTCTGCAGGCACTTCCCCCTTTATTCCAGACGTCGGAGACCAGAGACTGACAAAGTAGCAATTGGAGTTGATATCTTGGAAGTATGTTCTCAGCCTCAAGGTCCCGTAAGAACAATTGGCGCCCATCGTGGGGTCGAGAGGTGCATAGTCAAAGTTTCCATGGTATCAACAAGAAGCAAGTTATAAGACCAAAGATAGGAGCACATCAATACGGCCAACGACCCTTTAGCCATGCTCGTCGCATTACAACAAGAAATGGCCGCCTTGAGACGGAAGAATGAAGAAGAGACAATGCCTTGAGACGCGAAAACGAAGAAATGAGGGAGATACTATATAGCTACCCTCAGTCTTCTCCCTCAGAAGGAAATGTTACCAAACATACGATAGTGAATAAAAAAGAGCCCAAAGGCTCGAAGCTTCACTCAACCACACACCACACCAACGCTTCTTACCAAGCGGGAGGAAGCTGAACACATCCTTTTGTCGATAAGATCATGAATACAGAGCTCCCACTTCAATGGAAGGGGCTCAACATGGAGCGATATGACGGAACCACGGATCCATATAATCACGTTAACATCTACGTTACCCAAGTCGCCTTGTATGTTGACAATGATGCAATATTCTACCGTGTTTTTCGTACTTCACTTAAGGGAGCAACTTTAAGTTGGTTCACTCACCTACAACCACACTCCATTGACAATTTTGAGACACTGGTAGGCAAATTCATCACCCAGTTTGCCACCAGCAGGCCTCACCATGTCGGCTCGGTAGCCTTGATCAACATAAGGCAAGAGAAAGGGGAAACTCTGAGAACCTTTGTGGAAAGGTTTGAAAAGCTAACCTTATGAATTCAGAACTTAGATCTGAACGTTGCCTTGCATTACTTGGTAACAACGCTTCGTCCGGGGCCCTTTGCAAAGCTGGCCCATGACCTTGATGAGTTGAGGTATAAGGCGGCAAAATTCATGTAGTTGGAAGAGCTGTGCGATCATAACTAGGTGTGGGCCAAAGACAACTCGAACAGAGGAAAAAACAAAGAAAGAAACAACACCCAACACTTCAAACAAAGGGAGTCTAGACCTCCTAAATTTGCCCACTACACCCCTCTCAATACCAACAAGGGACAAATTCTCGAAGAAGCTTTGAGTGTTGACCTGATACCGGCCCCACGAAATGCAGATACCAAAAAACACTGTTGGTACCACCAAAACTACGGCCAAAAACACCAATGAGTGCGTAGCACTAAAAAATAGAATCGAGAAGCTTATTCAAGCAGGTCATTTGAGGAGGTTTGTGAAAAATAGAACTCATCATTCACCAAGAAGAAGTTAGAGGACAAGTCCTAAACGTGATGAGCGTAGGCAGAGAAATCGTTTCAGATGTCCTAGGACGCAAAGAGAGAGCCAAAGAGGAACTCCTGTTCGAGGAGTTATCAACACCATTGCTGGGGTTTTGCGGAAGGAGGCTCTTTAGCCTCAGTGAGAAAAAAGACACTTAAGGAATGTACAAATCGTGCACTACACCTACACTAGGATGTAGAGAAGGACGTCACCCATAACTCTCATTGACCGCGATTTCAAAGCCATTGATCCCAAATAGGATGACCCTATAGTCGTAACAATGACCATTGAAAACTTTGCAGTGATGAAAACCCTTGTTAAGCAAGGGAACTTAGTCGATATCCTATACTGGAAGACTTTCAAGAAGTTAAAGATCCCGAAAACCGAGATCCAACCATATGACGACCAAATTTTCGGGTTCTTAGGAGAACAAGTCGACAAAAGAGGGTTTATAGACCTTTACACAAAGTTTGGAGAGAGACTCAGAAATGGAAAGATTACCCTGTATGGTATTAGCGAGCTCATTCTCTAAACTGAAGTCGTGCTCCATCCTTCTTGTTGAAGAGCCTATCAATAGTTTCCCAAATTTCGTGGGCAAATTTGCACTGTATGATGTAATCAAACAAGTTGTTAGAAATCTATCGCTTCAAAACAAACTCCACCTTTGCATTCAATTGCTTCTATTCTTTGAGTGTATCAGAATTTTCTGGCTCGTCTGTGGGAAGAGTTGTATTATTTTCATTAACAACATACACAAATCTTCACCAATGAGATAAGACTCCATACGAGTCCTCCACACCCTGTAGTTGGATTGATTTAATAACTGAATACCAAGTCCACTACTACAACGTGAATCCATTTTTTAGGAACCGATTCATTTTTCCACCAAGGGATCTTGACACACGATACTAGAGCACTATGACTTTGATACCATGTAAAATATATAATAACAACGGAAAATAGAGAAAGCCTATTGGCCCAATATCGAACAAACAAAGGGTCGAAGAATACAATCAAAGAAAAGGAAGAATAATCTCAAAATAAGAGAGAATGATTCAAGAGAAAAGTTATAGGAAAGTAACTTTTATTAGAGAATTTTTCATTCTCCACTTGACTTCTTACAAATTACAAGGAACTAGCCCTATTTACACTACTAAAAAAGCATCCTAAATTCCTAACTAATTTGAAAATAATTATAGAGATAATTCTAAACTTCTCCCCTAATAATTATAGAGATATTTTAAAAGAATTATCTAGATTCTAGATATAATAAAAGAAATTAACTCTATTAAAAAAATTTATCTTTGAAAAATAATTTTAATTTTTTAGTTTTACTTAAATTTTGTTAATAATTAATATGATTGAGTTTATTTTAATGTTCAATAATTATCTTATATATTTTTTAAAAAAATTGATGTTAATATACAATTAATCTTGAAAAATAATGAAAAATTTTAAATTTTCAATAATAAATAAAATGTGAAAAACTCTGTTGAAAGTTAATTATATGCTAATGTTGATTTTTTTCATAAATACATATAATAATGATTAAAGATCAAATATGTCTTAATATATTAAATTGAGTATTTATCCTAATATCATATTTAACCTAATATCATTTTAAATCGTGTCATCTTTATTATAATAAAGGGTGTATTCTCGTAATAATGTATATTTAGATATTATTATTCTCATAATCATGTGTCGGTTCTAATCATCACTATTGTAACAAATTTTAAAAAATAATATACCATTTTCAATTACCGTAATTTTTAAAATTAAATATTTTGTATTCATTAACGAACTCGTGCTTATATTAGCATAATTTTCTTATGTATTTTTACAATCTCACAAGATAATTTAAAATATAATATAAATTAATTAATGACAATTGAATACTGATTTAACCAATAATATTCATTGATTATTTTGTTTGAGTACCATAAAGTATCCGAAAGTTGTTCCGTCAAAATATTCCCATAAGAAAACTACAGTATTCTAAAACTGTGATAAAATAATTACATATATAAATTTTTTTTGTTAAATATTAACACGTGCCTAATCAACCCTCTTTCTCTCATTTGATTTTTTCTATCAATTGGTGATGAAACACTATTTCAACATACATATGGTGCCTTTGATAAATAAACAATAATTTTCATTTGAATCAATTAAATCCCTAGATTACAGTAAAACTAAGAAAACATCATGAATTAAGTATATGTTAATCAATTTCTTAACTTTCTTTAATTGACATATGAAATAAGCTAACAATAGCTAAATGTAAAAGAGATTCTAGTAGTTGTAAGTTCATTTTTCATCTTTTATATACTACAACAAATATCATTTTAGACTGCATCATAAAACCGTGGTCTAAATCATTAAAATCGTAGTCTAAAATTTAGACAACAATTATTCAGTCGTAGTCTAGATGAGTGTTATCATTTGAAATAGGTAACGATTTTTAACAAGATAACAATTTTAAAACCATTGCTTATTGTATTAACAATAATCACAATTTTAAAAACATTGCTTAAAGTGTTAAAAAATATTATTATATATTTTTTTAATTTTATATTGATTGCTCATAAAAAAAAGTAGAAGATAAAAACAATTCATATTTTTGTCTTTAATCCCCAAAATTGCATAGATATGACCATGTAATTTTAAGTGAGAGAAACACTTTATATAATATATAGAACAAAATAAATAATTGAATCCATAATCACAATCTGTTAGGAAAGGAAATCATATTCCATGATTCTTGTTGTTAATATTATGGCGTGGTAACTGTCATATCAGCATAATTAAAATAAGCTTGATTATAGGAATAAGTTGCTGAATTATAGGAACAGATTCATCTAATTAGAGATGTACATGTGTATATAATGCTGTAATGTTTCTGAATAAAAATACAACCAAATTATTTCCATCTTCTCCTTTTGTTTTTCACATGGTACCAGAGTGGTAACGATCTGCTCTGCTTCCTTTCCAATTTTCTTTTATGGCCAATGATGATTCCAATAGCCCTTACTCTCTTCACCATTCCGATCATCCTAGAATGGTTCTTGTCTCTAAACCTCTCAATGGTGACAATTATTCAACTTGGCGTCGAGCCACTACCATCTCATTGAATGCAAAATCTAAATTTGGTTTTGTTGATGGAACCCTTAAAGCACCATCTGCCAAAACCAAACCGGAAGACTATGCGGCATGGAAAAAATGCAATGATATGGTTTTGTCATGGATTCTTAATTCATTGACCCCTAATATTGCCGATAGCGTTATTTTTTATAACACTGCTCATGAAGTTTGGGAAGATCTTCAGAATCATTTTTTTCAAAGCAACGCACCACGCATTTTCCAGATCGAGAGAGAGATTGCTTGCCTTACTCAAGATCAAATGACAGTTGCTGCATACTACACAAAATTAAAAAAATTGTGGGATGAGCTAGGATCCTACAATGATGTTGTTTGCACATGTGGAGCAAACAACAAAAGACGCAAGTTGATGCAATTTCTCATGGGGTTGAATGAATCTTATAGTACTGTTCGTGGTCAACTCCTCTTGATGAATCCTCTA
>Ga0209700_101966_pt1 | contig 42616 bp, 27 predicted proteins | sample SiratroredBW_FD_187528 | JGI IMG/M metagenome (GOLD analysis project Ga0209700, IMG submission 187528) | Root nodule microbial communities of legume samples collected from California, USA - Siratro red BW (SPAdes) (version 2) | ecosystem: Host-associated > Plants > Roots > Nodule | place: USA... | reverse complement strand
TTTTGTGATGTACTTACTTGCTATCTAATTAATTATTACATTTTTGCATTTTGTTTATAATATTATTGAGTGGGGCAATTTCGGTTTTGCACTTTGCGTAGGCGCCGAAAGAACCAGATGAGCAAATTTCTCATATGGTGGAGGAATCTGTGAGGCTTTCCAAAGCGTTCTCTGAGAGAAAATGGCCAATTTTTGCTTTTCTTGATTGCCATCACCCCGACAAACCCGAACCCCCTTATCCGCCACACTGTATTATAGGATCAAACGAAGAAAAACTCGTTCCTGGTAACTTGTTTTAGAATTTATTTAAAATGTACTTCCAATACTTTTTTTCTACTATCAATGGTAAAGTTTACTTTTATGGTAATTACTTTAAAAGTCATGAATGACTCTTTGTATTAGATTGTTGTGGTAGTTTTAGTTTTTTGTAGAGACGTGTTGGAATGGTATGTTTAAGAAGTGACATAGTTTATCGGTTGAAACAAACAGAAAGGAACAAGGAGAACTATCTGTCTTGTCCTGTTACTGCGCTAAACTCTACCTTTATTTACTTTTCCCCTGTAATATGGTTTGAGTTCATTATAAATATTGGATTGTTTCAAGGAGATGTGCTTATGAGTTTTTGGTTTGGTTGCCTTTGAATTTAAAGATCTCCTATGGCTAGAAAATGACCCCAATGCAACACTCAGGCCAAAAGAATGCATTGATGGATTCCTTGGGTCAACTGAGAAAGATGGTTCTAATGTCTTCGTTGATTGGGTGAAAAGCAATCAGATAAAACAAGTAAGCCTTTCCTTTGAAATTGGTTATCTGTTACCGTAGATATTTTAAGCAAAAAAGTGGTAAGTTGTTGGAGTCACTAATGTTGCACAAGAAACTTTTCACTTTTGAAACGGGTGGTCTAAGATCAGTTTTGGTGTTATAGTTTTTACTTTCTAGAGATGATTTAATTAGTTATACATATTTTCTTCACGGGTACAAATCCTTGTAGTTTTATATTAGTAACCCATATCTTACTAAGCTAAAATTCTCTGAACCGATTCTTAATAAAATATCAGGAGAATTTACTTTTAATATGTAGTAAGAAAATTGTAGGAGTAAAACTCACATGAAAAATATACTAATTAATACTTACTGATAGGGATCATAACTAAATAGATAAAAGTATAGGGACGAAAACCCCAAAATTTATTGTTGGGGCCAAAACTCAAATGAAAAACTAAAAGGATTAAACTCTGCTCTAAATCAACATACTGAAGTCTTTTACACTGATACTGTGTCAAATAAAATACTTTTTCGTATTTGCAAAATTGTCTAGACTTGTTCTTGGAATAGGTTGACATATTTTGGATATTATTTTCATTAGTTCATGAGATTTTTGTTGAGGTTCTAAGGGTCTGAGTTTTTTCTGGTAGCAGATTTTGGTTGCTGGGATATGCACTGATATATGCGTGCTGGATTTTGTTTCTTCTGTCTTGTCTGCAAGAAACCGTGGTTTCCTTCCTCCTCTGGAAAATGTGATAGTGTCTTCCCAAGCTTGTGCTACTTATGATTTGCCATTACATGTTGCCAAAACTAACAAGGCTTTTGTATCTCATCCACAGGTATTTGGTGAAATTGAAGTTTGGCTTTTGTTGGAATACTTTATTTTTTTTAATGTTTCTTTGCTTGAATTTATATCTTAATTACCTAAACATCAGCACTCAGCAGAAGACAATTTAGCTATTCTTTCTAGTGTTGGTTATGATTATTGTGAACCTTGCTCCTAAATTATTTTTCAGAGTTGACTTGTATTGCAGAAATGATAAACATAAACATAAGTAGATATAGTGAGCAGAATCTCAATATTTAGATGTTGGGCGATGAAAATTCATCTGACTGTAAGAATAACGTAATTGTATTATATCTAAGAATGCTGACTTTGTGCCGGGAAAACTTGTGTCAGCACTAACATGTTTGTGTCTGTGACGATCAAATTGCAAGCAATTGTTATGCTGATCTTACATGATAAATTAAGAAAATTCAAACTGACATGTCTGATGAAATGGATGAATTTTTTTTAATGCTTATTTATGAATTGATTCTTGTTTCTATACTGCAGGAGTTGATGCATCACGTTGGCCTGTACATAGCCCGTGGAAGGGGAGCCGATATAGCTTCAGAGGTGTTATTTGATTGATTAAGGGATGTTATTGAATAATTGAAAGATCCTTAAGTGTTGGTATATTTAAAGAATTGAGGATTGAAAATATTGAGAGCATTTAACTCTTATATTTTAGTAGTATAGGATTGGAATTTCGGAGAGCATCAAGTGTCATGTAAAGAATTGATAACTACAAGAGAATTGAGTACTTGAAAACTGTCCCTAAATTAGAAACAAAAAAAAATGTATGCTTGACAGCACAGTGATATTATTACTCGAGTTTCGATTTAGATTTCATTAGGTTTGATTTCGATAGAATTGGTTTTGAATTACAAGTCATGATTGGGATAACTATGGAGTGCATGAATTAATTGATTCAAGACTCTTCTAGCTTGTAATTTTGAATGAATTCTAGCTGAAAGCGACTTCGCTGGAGAATCTGTATTGCTGTTGGAACAAGTTATACAATGAAAAATTGTTTTCCTTGTGATATAGAGAAATTATATTTACGTGATTAGCTATTTATTTTGTCTTTAAAGGAGTTTAAATTAAAACTTAAAACTAATTTAAAAAATAACTTGATTAGTACATATTGTGGAATAAATTGACAAATCCACTAAGACCGTTTACCGGATACAACAAATACTATGATAGAGAAGAAGATGCAGATGATTTGGCACAAGATAAACAAAGGAGTAAACAAGAAAGAGACAACACGTAGAAATAACGTGGTTTTGGGGTTAAATTATAGAGTTAATGAAATTCAATCTATGTTTATGCTAGAATTCTTTATCAATAAGAAGTTTCTCTCTTCTCTTGAACTCTCACTCAACTCACTTTTTCACAAAATGTATCAGTTGTACTCAACAATTTTCTAAGTTAGTTGTCAATTGTTGTTATAGGTTCCAATATATAATTTTCGTAAAATGTGTTTAAACATGTAGAGAAGACAGGTGAGTACTATTTCCTACTACTAAGTTGAAATATCACAAAGACAGCCGCTCTAGACGAGTTAATTTCAGTAAAAGCTAAGACCAAAGACATGATTGGTGCAGTTGAGATTAAAGATGTGTTATATGTTATAAATGAATCATTCTTGTTGCGTGTAGATCACTCTTGTTAAATCTATGACATGTTGGGATGAGACATCTATATCCTAAGAGGTTAGATATTATGAAAAGACAATACCCTTATTAGGAGTGATAATGACTTCATTTACAATACTTGTCATTTAGTTAACAAAGGAAATTTCCTTTTCCTAACACCAAATCATATGTTGAACATAAATTTAATTTTATACATGTAAACATGTGGGACCATGTTACAGTATTTCTATCAATGGTGATAAGTATTTTTAATTGTTATTGATGATGATACTCGTTTTACCTAGTTGTTTCTTATGAAAACTAGCATATGTTTTTACCAAAGTCTCTGATCAAACTACGTTTAATTTCATTATTTCTAAGCTTAGGATTTTCATCCTCCAATTTGAGGAGGGCTATTGGGCTTCGTTTTCTATATTGGAGTGATTCTTCCTGCACCTCCATGGTGACTTCTTGCACCTCCATAATTTTAAAATATTCCCATTTTAGCCTTGAAGAAAAGACGAAAATAGCCTTCATTCATGGTAACTGTCATTCATTTTTTTTTTCCACTTTGCGGGTTGCACAAACCGCAATATAATTAAAACATAAACACATTGCGGATTGTACAACCCGCAATTATATTTTCTGCACCTTTTACATTGCGGGCCGCAATATAAAACTTTTTTTAAATACATTGCGGGTTCTACAACCCGCAATACAAATTTTTTTTGCATTCCGGGTTGTAGAACTGGCAATGTATTTAAAAAAAATTATGTTGCGGGTTGTAGAACCCGCAATGTATTTAAAAGAAATTTTGTGTTGCGGGTGGTACAACCCGCTGCTATGGTGTAGTGGTGGTTATTACCTTAGTTTTACACTTAAGGTCTCCACCTCGATCCTGGACACCAACACTTTATGTTCTTGTTTTGCTACTAAACTAATTTTTTTGAAATATTTGTTTTTTTATAAATTATTTTTTTTTACTTTTTATTATAAGAAAAAAATTTTGAAATATTTGTTTTTATCATAAATTAAATTATAAAAAAATTATTTATAGCTATAAATTGAATATTTGTTTTTATCATAAATTAAATTATAAGAAAAAAATTTTGAAATATTTGTTTTTATCATAAATTAAATTATAAAAAATTATTTATAGCTATAAATTGAATATTTGTTTTTATCATAAATTAAATTATAAAAACAAATATTTCAAAATTTTTTTCTTATAATAAAAAGTAAAAAAAAATAATTTATAGCTATAAATAATTTTTTATAATTTATGATAAAAATAAATATTCTAAAAAAAATTTCTTATAATAAAAAATAAAAAAAAAATAATTTATAGCTATAAATAATTTTTTATAATTTAATTTATGATAAAAACAAATATTCCAAAAGTTTAGTAGCAAAACAAGCACACATAAAGTGTTGATGCCCAGGATTGAGGTGGAGACCCTTAAGTGTAAAACTAAGGTAATAACCACCACTATACCACAGTAGCGGATGGTACCACCCACAACACAAAATTTCTTTTAAATACATTACGGGTTCTACAACCCGCAACATAAATTTTTTTTTAAATACATTGCGGGTTCTACAACCCGCAATGCAAATTTTTTTCAAAAAAATTTTGTATTGCGGGTTGTAGAACCCGCAATGTATTTAAAAAAAGTTTTATATTGCGGTTTGTACAACCCGCAATGTAAAAGGTGCAGAAAGTATAATTGCGGGTTGTACAACCCGCAATGTGTTTATTTTTTAATTGTATTGCGGTTTGTGCAACCCGCAAAGTGGAAAAAAAATGAATGACAGTTACTATGAATGAAGGTTATTTTCGTCTTTTCTTCAAGGCTAAAATGGGAATATTTTTAAATTATGGAGGTGTAGGAAGTCACCATGGAGGTGCAGGAAGAATCACTCTCTATATTGGCTTTAAGTCATCTAATAAGCCTATTTTGTATCTTATATAAAAGGGTGAGCAAAAACTTCCTTCACCCCATCAACATTGACATGCACCCATCAGAGTTCTTAAAAGATATAAAAGATAAAGTTATTCTTTTGTCTTTAAATAGAAAGAAGAGTGGTTTAAGAGGATCCGCCATTGTTGTTCTCGAAGACGGCGGTTGAGCGTGGAGCAATGGCACGTGATAAACATCGACGGGCGTGGTTGGGCGACAGTGAGGGTTGTGTTGTGACATTTTCGTTTGTGCATTTCATTTGTTCATTTTCTCTTTGATGTGAAGATTTGTGATTGTTTTGGTCGGATTTGGTGTGGAAGGTTAGGTGTGGATCTGTTTACAAGACGGTTGTAGGTGAATTGGACGGTGGTGGTGAGCTGCAGAAAGTTGGCACGTTGATCTCCATCGACAACACACATAACGGAAGTTTTTTTCGCATTCCAGAAACTCCAATCCGGAAAACTTACAAAATAGGAATTCCGTAAGTGCATTTGAGGGGGAGGGGGGATTTTCATTACAAAATACACAATCCGTAACACAATTCCGAAAAGTGCATTCCAAAATTGTATTCTGGAAAGTGCATTACAAAACTATATTTCGGAAAGGAAATTCCTGTTCCATAAGAGCATTTCGGAATTTTCTTTCCGAAATATAGTTCCCAAATGCGCTTTCCGGAATCGTATTATGTTGCTATTTTTTTTTAAATTTAAATTTCTTTATATTGAGTTTTTGATTTTCTAATTTGGAACATGTATATATGAATAGGAAACATGGTGAGAACAAGAGGAGAGAGCTCTCAAATGGATCGTGTAAGGCCTACTGCAACGGTTAGACATAGAGGTTGTGGTGGTGGTGATAATATTCCTGAAGCCGTTGAAGTTGAGGAAAATGTCAATGAGGAAATCAATGTGGATATCAATGTGGATGAGGATGAAAGCTATCTTGGGGGACCTATGGATAAGTCGCTGCTTTTGAGTTATGAGAACCACGTGGTCAGACAGCTAAGGGATGGTGTGGTAAGTTCTTTACTATGGTTTAAATGAATGTTATTTTAGATGAAGCAATTTGTTAATTGAAATATATTGGTTGTTGCCGGATCGTGATGAATTAAAGTTAGTTTCTCATGGGAGAAAGTTGAATAATTTGAGACTGCCACATGATCGGATACAAGTTGTAGTAGAGTTATCTAGTTTAGTTGGGTTGGTTGGTCTCATAACCGGGATAACGACGGGGCGATCACAAACTTTAATTTAAAAAAAAATGTTTATATTGATAATAGAGTCGCCACTATAGTTTTTTTATGGGAAAACTATAGAAAAACCAAAAATAAAAAAAAATGCCTACGAACCAAATTTAAGATTCGGGAGTCGATTACGTGTGGGGAAGGTGTCAGCACCCCACAACGCCCGTCCTAAGAAGGTACCTTTAATTAAATGAATAAAAATAAGTGTGGTTCTACAAAATGTTATTTTTTCCAAAAAAAAAAATAATTACAGCAAATGAATATATATTTACAAAAAATACAGTTTAAGAATGAACAATAAACAAACAAAATAATAACAGAGACAAATTTTTATTTTTTTTGAACCCGACAAGGATTGACCTTGGTCCTACGTATTTCCAAAGAAAAATCAGGGATCACGTAGTTCTAATTTTAAAAGTTGATTGGTGATAGTTTCATATTTTTTATTTTTCAAAATTTCACTTAATCTTGTTTTTATGAAAGAAAAAGTTTATATTTGTTTATTGTAAAAATTTTATTAAAACTGTTAATTAAATGTTTTTTTTTATTTTTATTTTTTGAAAATATTATATATATTTTTGAATTATTTTTTTAAAATTATTTTAAATCTAAATATTTTATTTTTAAAAGTTTATGTAAAAAAAAAAGTTCTTTTTATTATTTTCCTAACTTACTCTTATTTTGTTATTAAAAAAAATGTACAACATAAAAACAGTATGATTAATTAAAAAAACAAACAATGAATCCTAATACCCTAAGCAGTGGCAGGAAAGATTATAATCGGATGCTACTGTGGCTATTTGGATTCGTGAGGGATAGTGGCGGTTGATGTTAGGTTTTTTTTTTAAATTGGGAAAAGGAACTTCTTTGCCTTTGGGTTCTGTTTCTGGATTGGTTGCTTGGGGTGGATTTCTGTTTCTGAATAATTTATGTTTTGGTATATGGTTTGAAAATTTTCGAATTTGGGACTTTGCTATTAATTTTCTGGAGTTGGGACTATTAATTTTCTGGAATTAAATTTGCTACTGACTATGGATCGACTTTTGATTAACCTGTTTTATTTTTAGAAAGATTGTTTGGTATTCTTTTGAGTGAGTCTTTGGATTTACTGAGTTCTGAAGATTTTTGTGAGTTTTGAGTTTAGGTATTTTTGATTCTGGTTTGGGGTTTTGTGTTTATTTTCTGTCTCTAGGTTAATGATATCTAATGTTACTATATCTTTGTTATTGGAATTTACCGACTGTGCTAACAGCAGCCAAATTTGCCATATGAACAATATTAGTTGTGCAAAAAATACAGCAATTAGATAATCTCAGGACGGTGTGGTAAGAGCAACCGTATCAAGCATCTACCAGATCGTGCGAGTGGCAGCAATCGTCTCATAGATATAATAATTTATAAAAATTAATTTAACAATGCTTGCTAAAATAATTACTCATTGATACTGTACAGGTTAAACAAAATACAACAATACAGATGAAAAACACATGAATCTGGACAAAATAAAAAAAACATAGTAGAAACAAGACAGAATTAAAGGAGGAAGACGAACCCGTTGAAGATTCCTAATTTAGCTTCTTGTTTTCTCTTTCTGGTGGTTTCTACTGGACCCTTAGATTTTTTTCAACAGAATCCAATAATATTTTTCAATATTCTTCCTCAGTATCTTTTTCTCTCTAAATTTCTAAGAATTTCTGTGTATTCTCTGTCTCTCAATTTTTCTGTCCCCCAATTTTTCTGTGTCCCAATTTTTCTGTGTCCCAATTTTTCTGTGTCCCAATTTTTCTGTGTACCCCTGTTTGAAAATAGGAGCAGTTCTTTATATTTTTGTTTGTTCATCCCTTCATCTTCTTCCATAATACTCATAACACCCTCAATCATGATTTTTATTAAGAATCAATTATTCTACCTCTGTATTAACTCCTTTTGGCTTAGGAGGTTATATTTCAGGAAGAATAAGCAAAAGGACAATAATAATAAAAAGAAAAATGAATAGTCAGTGAACATGAATAACCACTAAACATAAATAGCCTCTGAACATGAATAGCCCCTGAACGTATGAGTATAGGAAGGCTATAGGAGTTAAATAAGGCTATGGGAGTTTAAATGTCAAAACATGATTGTTTGTTAAATGTTAAAAGCATGACTATTGGTTAAATGTTAAAAGCATGACTATTGGTTAAATGTTAAAAGCATGATTACTAAATGTGATTTAGTATGAGAAGGCAAAAAGGTGAAAATTTAGTTATGAGAAATAAAATTTGTTAGGCACTAATTAAAGAATTAAAAGGTACTAAAGTTACATAGGAACTTGAATGGGCAATGTGTTTCTGTAAACCTTAGGGCTTATGTGGCAAGCACAATTGAATGGGCAATGTGTTTCTATAAACCTTAGGACTTATGTGGCAAGCACAATTAACAGATAAGGGAGGTGTAAACAGTAACTTTTTTTATTAGTAAATTAGGCTTCAGAAAACATCTTTCTATACAGTTAGGCTCACTTAATTTTTCTATTCAATTTATTTTAAGACAGACCCAACACCCCTTTTTTTGTTATTTTATCATTTTTTACAAATTTCATTTTATCTTATTATTATTATTATTTAATCAAACTTTACTTATAAAGTCAAAGTTCTTTTTTATTATTTATTCTAAATTGCAAAGAACTAAACGACACATGTTAAAAAGTTTTAATTTCTTATTTTTATTTTTATTTTATTTTTTTTCCTTTTTTATATTTGCAAAAAATAATTTTTATTTGCCCGGACGAAATTGGGTATTGACAGTTGGTGCTAGCTATGACAATAGATAATGACTTGTTGTCTGCTTTTGTGGAAAGGTGGCATGTGGATACAAACTACTTTCATCTACTAATTGGGGAGTTAAGCATCACATTGGATGACATGACCAATCTTCTCTACCTACCCGTTGTCGAACAGTTCTATAGTTATTTGACATTAGATGCAGCTGGTGCGACAAATTTATTGGTTTAGTCTATTCGGGTTAGTCGTGAGGCAACTAGTCAAAGACCAGCCTGTGTAGGGGTGGCCATGTCCATTTGAGCTGGCTGAGAGATGTGTATGAGAATGCATGCACGAATAGAGAATGGACTGTTGCTACTCGAGCATATTTGCTACATCTGGTTGGTTGTATTATCTTTGCTGACAAGAGTGTCACTTCTGTTAATGTGTCATACCTTGGGTTTTTTTTTCTGATGTACGTTTTACTAGAGGATATTCATGAGCAACAGCCGTATTAAGTTATATGTATGAACAATTGGGATATTGTAGTTTTGCTACCACTAAACAACTAGCTAGGTATGCAACCTTGTTACAAGTTAATTAGATGGAGTTGTTATTTGTATTTAAAGTTACATTATATCATTTATAATTGGTTTCATTATGTTTTCATGTAGGCCTAGATTTATGAACACTTTCCAACTATTGGTTATAGGCGAGTGCGTCAGGATTACACAGAGGATCAACCTCGATGCCTTCGATATCAGTTTCACATACTCTCATCCCATGTATTTGTACGTTTGCAATTAGAAAATATTGGGTTAGATTTTGTCCGATTTAACCCATATGATGACCACAAGAAAGCTCGGCCATTTGAATGGATCTCCATGTATTCGAGGTTCATCAAATTGGCAAGAATCACTGAGTTACACTTGTCGGAGCGTGTTCTTAGACAGTATGGATATGTACAGAGCATCCCCGTCATCCATAGTAAATGAAGTTGATTCAATTCAAGAAATGGATCGACGTTGGTTACATTTTGATGAGTACGTCGTCCAGGATGTTGTTTCGGTCCAGCACCCCGGGGCATATGTTGTAAGATACATGGAGTGTTTTAGGGGTGTATCACATTCATACATCATCAAGATAGATGAGGATTATCGTCCTCCTATGATACCTCCTAAGACTAGCACTGATGATCATGCTAGTGAAATAGAGCACCCTGTTGTGGTAAGGCTTACAGTATAAAAGTTTCATTTTCCATTTAATTGGTAGGATTACATTGTAACTATAAATTTCTTATCATGTTAGGGCATTTGTCAAAGAATAACACAAACCTTGCAACTAGTGGTAGATGATGGTAATGTGGTAGAAAGGATGGCCTTAATGCTTGCTAGGGGGAGCTACTAAAGAAAGGGCGGTCTATATCAGGCGACCACGACTTTGACGTCGTTGATTTTTGTTGTTTAAAGTTGTATGGAGACACTTTTTAATTTTATAGTGAGTTGTAAAACTTTGGTGAATGCTTTTACGTTTTTATTTAATAGAGATTTGGTCATTCCCTTTTCTTAATGTCATTCAACAAACATGTTCTATTAACTTTAAGGGATAAACAAACATGTTATATAAACTTAGTACAATCATGAAGTACAATCTTACAATCACTTGCTACAAAAGTTTTTACAAAAGTCGTCAATCGTCTGATTGACGTTAGCTGTGTGAAAACTTGCATCTAACTAGTGTAATAACATGACCAAGAACTGACAATCGGATAACAATGTGATGACCACAATGGCTCAGTTGGTGGAATGGGACAACCATCTTGAATTGTGACCTATAAGAACTTAAAGAACACATAAGTCAATTACTCTTTCTTCATATGAAATGTGCATAATTTAAGTGTACCTAAACAAAATGATTTCGATAAACGTGTTCAATTGAAATGATTCGATAAAGGTTTGAAATCAGTCAAGAGTTGGGTCTTTAAAGAAAAAAATAGTTATGGATTGCTTCAAAGATATACATACAACTATAACATTATATTGATTCGCAATAACATAACCCATGTTAGGTATGGACATCCACTTATCTGTCCCACTTGGACATGATTGAATATAAGTCATGTTGCAACCGGGATTGCAGTGAGAAACGGTGATGAAAACATCTATGTTAATAAAAATATTCAATAGATATGAAATCATCGCTATAGTTTGTTATGAAAAACTACAAAAAAACCAAAAAAAGAAAATAGTCTACGAATCAAAGTTAGGGTCCAGGAGTCGGTTAGGAGTCGGTTACGTGTGAGAAATTTATTAGCACCCAACAACGTCCGTCCTAATGGTACCTATAATCAAATAAGTAACATGAGTGTGATTTTTATAAAATGTTATTTTTCTCAAAAATAATAATAATAAATATGCAAGTAAACATAAATAAAAAATCAACTAAAAACAAAGAAGATTTTTTTTTTTATTTTTAGGCCTGACAAGAATTAACCTTACTCTTACGTATTTTCATTCACAATGAAAAATCAGGGTTTACCTAGTTCTAATTTGAAATTATTTTATGTGATGTTTGATATTTTTAATTTTTGAAAGTTTATATTTTTTATTATTTTTAAAAATATTTTATATTTTTTAATTTTTGGAAATTTGATATCTTCTTAATTTTTAATTATTTTATATTTTATATGTTTTAGAAACTTTTGTATTTTTTAATTTTAGAGAATTTTATGTTTTATGTTTTTATATTTTTATAAAGTTTATATTTTTAAATTTTTAGAAATTTAAATATTTTTATATATTTTTGAAAAGAAAAAATTGTATTAGACATTTTTTGTTTGACGTGAGCGGTCATTTGAATATCTAAATAAAATTGTAAAACTTTTCGAATTAAATCCTTAACACGAATGATCAACTGAAAATTTAATCAAATTTTTTAAAAATATAGTAAAAGAAAAATATATTTGTATTTAACTATTTTTATTTACTTATTTTTAAAACTTAAAATTTTAATATAATAAAATTAGAACAAGATTAGTATGAAAAATAAAAGTAAAAATGAAATTAAATAATTAATTATTATCTATTTATTTATAAAAATTAAAAAAAAAATTGGATACAGAAAGACATGTATGGTACCCACCAATGAGATGGATGAAGAATTGTGAGTAAGGCAGCGACCTTCCTAAATTAGATACATCTTGGAATCTTGGAATCTTGGAATGAGGATATGCTCAAAGCAGCAAGTCACTATTATCAGATATGATTCACATTTTTATAATATTCAATTTTAATAATACATAGTGCAAAGTGACTAATACTTGACATTGATATAATCACATATCAACATACAAAGAGTCAACAACATAAACATAGACAGATAGAATAAACATAATTTATATATTCCTACAAAAGAGAAAACAACATAATACCTGTTGAAGATCAAATATTTTATTCTCTTTGTAATTTTTCTCACTTTTTTCTATAATTATGAGTATCAACTTCCTTAATGTATAGATTGGATACTTCTGGATGGTTAAACTTTTTTATAACTTTTCAGAGTATAATTTTCATTTGTAAATTTTTTTGTGTTTTCTGTAACTTGATGTGTGTTATATATAAGCATGTACATGTATATGTGAGTGTAGTGTAACCTCCTTCTTGAAAAATAAATTACTTCCTTTTCAGATTCCTAATTTCCTTTGTCACCAAATTTTAAGTTAATGCTCTTTATTAAAGAAAACTGAAAAATTAATAAGAATTATTTAGAATTAAGCAGAATAATTACATACCATACCATTAAAAGGCCACAACTCTTCAAAACCCTCAACTCCTCTCTTCAAATTTCATTTTATTTACATTTTCAATCAATTTCATAATCACTTTCAATTAATTTTAAATCAAATAAATTTTCATCAATTTTTAATTAATTTGTACAGAGAGTCATTCAACCAAATAATCTGCACATGATTTCCAATAATAGAAAAGGTAGCGTGAAACCCAAGCCTAAATGACTAGTGAGAGATGAGTGTAGAAAGATGATGTTGAACTAGGAAGAAAATATATCATCATGACCCAATCAGGAATGAGAATAACAAAAACAAATTATAATTAGCAAAACTAAAAGTGTATAACAAAACTGGCTCAACTGAAAAGCATATCAATCACTTTTATTTGAAATCTTAATAGACTAGATCAACTTTTTATTTTTTCCGCAGGTTATTTAAAATGGACTAAATTTCATTTTCCTTTTCTATTCTTTTTCCTTTATATTTTTTTATCTTTTCAAATATTTATCAAAACTTCATAAAAACATATTTTTTAATTTTTTATATTTTTCTAAAATGGTAACAAGGGTAAAAATAACATCATATTTGTTTTTATTTTTTATTTTTTATTTTTAGAAAACTAAAGATTCTATTTTTATGCTTTTCTCTTCTTTTCTATATTTTTTTTATTTTATTTTTTAAACTAAAGATAAAAGAAAAAAATAACATTAAGACTTAAATCCAATGACTGATTTTTTTAATTTTTAAGAAGCAAACGAAAATAAAATATATTTTAATTTTCCTCAAATGATAAAAAGGATAGAAATCTAAATCGTATTCTTTTTTTTATTTCCCCTTCTAAAATGAAAACAAAAATAAAACAAAAGATTATAAAATTCAAACTTAAATTTTTAAGCATTGATTAAAAATATTTTTCTGTTTTTTATTTTATTATTTTTTATATTTTGAAATTTTATTTATTCGAACGAAATTGGGTGTTAATAGGTCAAATACCTGAATAAATGAATATAGGTCAAATAAAACAGCCAATTCAATGAATAAAGTGCATAATTTAAAGTCAAACCATGGCGAACCGATCAACGAGAAGTGAGTTCTTCAAATATTCAAAGTGATTTTTGCCTCCAAATAATTGAATATATTCGTTTCGGTATTGGTTTAACTCTTTAAGTAAATGCATGCGCACAATAGCCCATGACTCCTCCCCCACGCCTAACAATGCAGCTAGACCACGATAACCACAATGGTCATCTGCCTTAACATCAACCACATCAACAATATAAGGGTGAAATGGTATAGGAAATTGGTCCAACATAAGGATTGATTTTATCTAAAGAGTTAATTCCTTGACTACATTCATAGATTTCTGTGTAGAAGAACTATCATGCGTGAGTGCAAGGCATCAACATGCTCAAAATAAGATGGGATTCACTTAGTTGATCTTGCAAATTTAGATACTTTACCCTTTTCTGCATGTTTTCTTTTTTACTTTTGACTTTGGTGCACACAAGGATGTCATACTTGAGTATGCAGTTTCGCACAACTTTTGCTTCATGTGAACCTTACCACCAATGTCAACCTCTTTAAACCGATTCAAGATGACATCAATTTCTTGTTAGATTGACAAGTCTCATGTACATTTATCAATACCAATATCTGAAAAGCTTAAATGTGTCCACATAAAATGCACAAATTGTAGAGGTATGGAACCTACTCCAAAGGAAGCCAACTCACAAGCATAAGAAAGCCTGTGGGTTGACCTAAGACTACAACCACACTGACTTTTATCAAATCCAATCCATTTAACTCGATCCATATCTTTGACAATGTGTTGTAAAACATATTTCGATACAAAACCAAGCAACTTCTTGTAAGTTGTGACATTGAACAAATGACCAACCACATGTAGACTCTTTTGAAAGGAAACTTTAATTGCATTATGTTGCAAGATAATCATTTTGTTAATAGAATCTCAACAAAGCATATATTCCCATGCATGTCTATAGAATCCTCTTCAAATTCCAATGTGTAGCCTTAACCCTACAGAAAAAACACAAAAAATTAATGGACTTTAGTTTCCCAACAAATAAGAAAATAATCTACGAATAGAAAATACATACCTGTTAGTTGTTGTACTACCTAAGTGCATCACCCTATCTGTCCATGCCTTGGAATTAACCAATTAGCATTGACATAATCAATAAAAACAGGCCATGGAGAACAAATAACTTGAAATGCCTCAACATGTTGTTGAAGTTGATTTTCATCACTACAATCCACCACAGATTCCCAAGCTCCCATTACTTGATCCCATGCCTCTCTTAGATGCACAATCATTTTACACATTGCTTTTACATTTTTATCAATGTGAAAGTGACAAAGAATATTACAAGCTTCAGGAAATACAACACTAATTGCATTTATTTTAGCAATATCTGTCACTAACTATGACCCTAGGGTAAGCATCACCTCTCATAAACAACCCTTTTAGTTTATCAAGAGCCCAAACAAAATTATTTCACATCCAGCTTTCACTAAAATAAATACAATAGAAAATGTCAATCCTGTTGAAGAAACACCCACAACCTAGTAATGGGAGCCTATACCTGTTTGTATTATAAGTACTATCCACCATCAATACAATATTAAAACAATTTAGTACTTTAACTGAATTTGGGTGACACCAAAACAAATCTTGAATCACATTTGTACATTCATTAAATCTTGACCAATGAACATACATATCTCGCTCAAGCAACATCATCAATTGTTACAAGTATGTTCTGTGTCCTCGTTGTGATCGACGATATACAATTATAACATTATAAACTTGATTTATAGTCATCACATTATTCTCATTATGTTCCTTTAATGTAAGCAAACTATTTCTAGGCTTGACTGCACTCTTTGTCATATCTACAAGCATGGTCTTCTCTTCATCTGTTAACCTACCAGCATATGGATGCCCAACCAATGTATCTGTCAGGTCATGAATATGAGAGACATAAAGTAATTGTACAATCCATCCTTCACCATCTTTGACGGGTTTCCCTCGCAATCCAAAAGGAAAATCTCATTTCCTAATACCACTTTTAGTAATCTGTAAGTCATTTTTATATCGTCTATATTTATCTCCTCTTTCACAACCTAAAAATACATGTGTCTTCCTTCCTTGTTGCCCATCTGTTGTATCGAACCTTAATATAACAATAACAAACCCAAACTCATACGCGCTCCTTCTTGCCCACTTCAATAAATCATCCCGAGAAGAAAAGACCTACATATAATTCCGCAACATTATATTTTGTTCTTCAAACATACTCAACTAATTCATAATATTTATCGTATTTGTATTAAATGCATTATTGCATTCATAGGCCCTGCATTCACTATCCAAAGCATTACAATTGTTTGACTCTAACATATTAACATCCTTTTCCACACCCCAGTCCTCAAACTCATCTGTATTGTTCATGACATTTATGCAAAAACCAACATCAAAGTACATAAATCCTAAAACGAAAATAGTTACAACTTTCCGGAAAGGAATTTCATAATACAAAATTTGTATTCTGGAAAAGGCATTCCGTAATACAAATATTGTATTTCGAAATGACCTTTCTGTAATACAAATTTTGTTTTCTGGAAAAATAATTCCAAAATACAAAATTTGTATCACGGAAAGGTCATTTGGAAACACAACATTTGTATTACGGAATGCCTTTTTTAGAATACAATATTTGTATTATGGAATGTTTTTTCGGAAAACTATTCCAGAATTTCGATTTTGGAAACATATTCCGTATTTCCCTTTCTGTAACTCAAATATTTTCATCTAGAATTTTCTTTCTGTAACTCATTCCACACCCCATTTCTATTTAGGAATTACAATTTTGTAATCTCTTTTCGGAACTCGATTTTCGAAATTAGTTACTCTCCATATCTACAAAACCCAATCAAAAAATCAATAACCACTTACCCATACCACCTACGTTGTCTTGACAATGTTATCAGCACTTCAACTATGTCTTGCCGGAGCAAAATGGCCATCGCAAACTCTACAACCACTACAAGAATACTCGGATATAGCGTGGGCCAAAAACCAACGCAAAATATGAAAAACCCACGCATATGAGTAAGTATAGCGTAGACAAGGGAACCATGCTAGAATCTTCGAAGCAAATTTTCCCACACAAAGATGGCAGAAGCTTGCGGGGGTCAAGCCCACGCTGCTGGCCCCGCTTGATTTTAATTTCTTTTTTAAATTTTCTTTTGTGTTTTGCGTGGGTCTAGCCCACGCAGCTTGCAATTAATTAATTACAAATAATATTATGCTGCGTGGGTCAGGCCCCCACTTAGCTTTATTTTTTTTTCAAATTTTTTTATTTAGATTGTGTGGGCTATGACATTTTAGAGTGGGTTTGGCCCACACTTCTTACTTGGGCCATTAACCCACATATTTTTGATAACTATTTGATTGTTTTCTTGTAGTGAACATACCCCAACTCCGTCACCATCGAAAACCTGTTTATGCACCTCCTTCTTTTCAAATATAGAAGACAAGGGTAAATTTGGAATTTGAAAAATTTGCTAGGGTGCATGTCATTACTGATGGGATGCAGGAAGTCTTTGCAAAAAGGGTGTATTCGATTTGGTTGTGTAATGAGGAAAATACAAAAGTTTTTTTTACTGTTCATTGTCTTTCGTTTGTGACTATGCACGAAGGTCTATCTACTCATTCTCTATCAATTGTTCTTTGGTTTTACATACGTCGAAATTCATTACTGTGAAGGAAGAGGGAGATGAATATATTTCCTTTAGTTAGTTGAGTAGTTTTAAATTGGGAAAACTTTTAAGTCTCATATTATCTATATCAAATGGAGAAAATCTTTATCCATCGAGATAATTTTATAAAATTGAGTTAAAGTTAAAACACTTTGCAAGACGAAAATATTGTGTCAAATTATAGCATATAAGTTTTATTTATTTTATTTTTCCTTTCCCCTGTTCTTACAAATAAGTTTGATTAAATTATTTTCACACTTTTATCTGACATTGATATCACTGCACATTACTTTATTGCATCCATCTTTTATGCGATCTTTCAGCTCTATCATTTGTTTGCAACTCTTTTTCAGTTTAATTCTACGTCTACAAAGCACCATTAGTAAAATAAAGCCTTTTAGCAAAAGAGAAGGCAGCGCTTTCCGAATGAACCTGTACTACCCCGCCCAGAAGTTAACATCAATGAACCAACCTAATAATAATAAAGACATAATGAACACTATCCGTCTACGAAGACATAATGAACACTATCTACCCATGAAGACGTAACGAATACTATCCGCTCAGAAAATCAAGAACCTCCACAGGTATAAGAAAAGATGATGCTCCAAACTTGTACGCAGCACCTGACATAAAGACTGCAAAAGCTGACAAACCAACAAATAAGTAAACCCCAAAATTTATAAATAGGTGTACAGTGAAGGCCAAAGGTATGTGACAAAACCTCAACTAAAGCCTATTTGACTCCGATAACTGGACACTCACTTAAATGTTGGAGTATCATGACACCCTCCGCTGTGGACTAGGCATTGGATCTTCCGGACATTGTTAACGTTGAAGTTGGACTCGGCAGGAGAAGTCCATCCGAGAAGCCTTCGGTTAATACTGTGCCTCTTGTAGTTGTGTAAGAACAGAACCAATCAGATTTTAATACTCAACCTACTGCAACTGCAGCAGTATTTTTCATAATTATCCTGATCCAGTATAACTGTTTTTATTCTGTCTGTGCTACAAAGAAATTAAGAACAGAAGTCCTTCTGTATATATACACACCTTGAGTCATATCAGTGAAAAAGTTATGAGAATCTTACTTCACGCTAAAAGCCTTCATCTTCCTTTACAAGATTTATTCATAGAAAATGCGGTACTTAGAACACAATATTTCTAACACAGTACAAGGAGTGATTAATACATATATGATGAAAAGGGCACAAAATACATAGGACAAACTGGAGCCTACATTTGGTAATACCTTCTGCCTATTTATAGACAAGTAAAAAAGACACACTATCCCTTATAAGCACGGTATTTCCTATTCATTCCAGGGGTCATGCAGGAGAAGATTGATTGTTTTTGTTTCTTTGGTTTCACACCAAAGATAAATGACCTCAGAGGAACCGAGTTTGAATCTGTAGTCCTTTGAGGTTTCTTAGAACTTGAGAGTCCAAATCGCTCATTCATCTTTGCAAGAGCCTTCTCCCCATCAAGTTGGAGAGTTGTTACAAGATCTAGACCTGCTTGAAGTTCATCAGCAACTCTGTTGTTCTCTTGTTTCATGTTCAAAACCTCACCTTGGAACTTGGCTGCTTGGTAGCTGGTGAACTTGAAGTCGTCATCTTCAGCACTTGCTTTAAGTGCTGCGGTTATCTCTTCTTGGATTTCACACAGGGACGAGAATCTACATTGAAGTTCTTCCTTCAACAATGCACTGTTTTCCAACCACAGTGTTAGTTCATTTAGAATCTCTGCAAGGTGCTTATAGAGCGGTCTTGCATCTGATTTCAAAGAATATTTTGCACTACTACTTCCCTCTGATGATTTCCATTTGTCCTCAATTCTTGCTACCTCGCTCAGCAAATCTTTTATGGTGGTCTCAAATTTCTGAATCCCAGTAAAAGAAGTACTGAACTTTAACCAGAAGTCTAGGTTCTCCTCTAGAAGTTCGTCAATGCTCATCCGGAACTTCTCTTCAATGGCCGATGTTGTAGATTCAGGCTCTGCAGCTTTCAAATATTCCTCAATGTCATTTCTCTCTGGTACAGGCTCCACTGAAGAAAACTCTCCCAAATCCTCCTTTCCCTCCAAGCTTTTCTGCAGAACACCTAGTTTCTGACGTAGGAGTCTGATTTCTTCGTCTTTCAAGGCATTTGCAGTCTTCAGTTCTTTCAACTGCAGAGATGACTCAAAGAGGGCATCTTGGTTTTTCTTCTCTATTTCTGCTAGTTTGATCTTCATATCATCGTAGTTTTTAAGAGCGTTACTATATTCTGACAGCAAAGCTTTTTCCCTATCCCGCATTCCATTCAACAATTGCTGCCAATCAGGTTCATCTTCTTTGGATGTTCCTTGCTCCTGGGAATCACCTTGGATGACCTGATTTTCTGCAGTAGTTTTCAAAGCATCAGTTGATTTTGTAATATCACGTTGGCTAGAATCTGGGGACTTCTCTCTTTCTTTCAATTCTGTTTGTGATTTGTTTTCCACTGGGTTTTCCTCTTTCATTTCTTGTGAATTGGTGACCTTAACATCATTTTCTTGTGAACTTGCGACTTTAGGCTTGTCATCTGGAATTACACTGTCTTTTACCGCTTCAGAAAACTCGGGCTCCTTATCTGAATTAACAGTATGAATTACATTGTCTTTTTCCACTTCAGCAACCTTGAGCTCCTTATCTGAATTTACAGTATGAATTATACTGTCATTTACCTCTTCAGCAGCCTTGAGCTCCTTATCTGAATTTACAGTATGAATTACACTGTCATTTACCACTCCTGCAACTGAATTTACAGTATGATCTACCACAGCAGTGGCCTTATTCTCCTTATTGGACTTTTCATCATTCAATAACTCACTATCTTGATTTGATGCATCTTGTCCTTTAAGATCATGTTCAGATTCAGCTTCTCTTGATGAATTCCTTTGGGTTTGTGATATTTCACCGACCACATCTGGTTTCACCTTCTGAACTTTCTCCGAGATTTGATCAAGATTACAATGTGCTTCAGTGAAATGGGTTTGGAGGTTGCTATTCTGGTCTACTACAACTTGGTTTAAATCCTGTACCTCAAGCAACTTTTCATTCATTTGCCTTAGTTGCTCGTGCAATCTAGCTTTATCATTGATCAAACTTTCCTTATCACTTTCTAGAGTTCGAACCACGGACAGAAGTTCATCTGTTTCTACATTTAACCTTTTTACGAGAGCTGTCTGGGAAGAAACTGCTGTTTCTAAGCTGACAACTTTGTTAACAAGTGCATCAATCTTTTCTGCCATATCTTGCACGGTTAGAGTTGAATAAGATCCAGCCTCAAAATGCTCTTTTATTTTCTCCTGCAATACCTGCAACTCCTGTTTCTGCTGATTCATTTTCTCCACCTCCTCATCCAAGCTCTGAGTTCCTGTTATTTCTTTTACATCTCTTCTTCTGGCCCTTGTCCCTTTGGAAGTGGTTTGATCATAATTGCTTTCCTTCATGAGAAAACTTAACTTATCCCTCACTTCCTTTACCCTTTTAGACTCAACTTTGGCCTCATCAAGTGACACAGCCTGTTTCTCTTCCAACTTTGTCAATGTCTCTTGGCATGACTTGAGTGCTGCTGCCGCCATCAAACACCTCGCTTCCTCATCATCAATAGTAATACCTTCGCCAAGTTCATCTTGCAAACTGGACACTTTCTCTTGTAATGCCTTGATCTGGTTCTCAGTATCCCAGTACTTGGCAATGGCATTATCATAAGAACTCTTCACATACTCTTTCACAGTTTGTAACGACAGAATCTCCTTCTGCAGCTTGTCCATCTCCTGAAGTGCCTCCTTTCTGCTCAATCCAGATTTTGGAACTTTTTGTGCTGCAGCTGCGGGGACTACCTTCTTTGTATTGAGTTTCTTCGTGGCTGTTGTTATGACAGTTTTTAAATCTCTCAGTGGAGGCTTTGGAACCTTTGGAATATTGGGTTTGTACCCTTCTCCCATTTTTCTGGGAGTTTTTGGTCTAGGTGAATCCTCATCTTCCTCATCCATATAAGGGACTTGATCTGGGCACACAGAAGCAATAGTGTTGTTGGCATTTTGCAACTCTGTTGAAATGTGATCATACCTATCAGCTAAAGAACGGTATGCCCTGAAAGATTCTTCCACAAAGCTTATCAGCTCTGGTCTCCTTTTGTAATACATTTCTGCTCTCTTGGCAAAGGAATCCCCCTCTTCCTCTAGGAGCTTCAACACAGCGTGCACCTTTTCCTCCATATCTGCAGTTTTCTTGTAATTTTTATTTTGACAAGTATGTCTAAAAAGAACAAAACAGCAGAAAAAATAGAATAAACTTCTCCTTAAACTTGAGATTTGTTGACCATACAATGGCATTTAAGCGTTGCATGTTCCGATTTGTGGAAAGAAAATGTAATATAACTTTCTACATAGCCAATGAACATCCATCATCTAGTTCTTAATTGCAATGACCACATTGGTCACATCATCAGTTGAATCTTCTGATTGCATTCATAATTTGAATATTGAAATCAATAATTAACTAACAGATCATCCAAATCTTACATGTTTATTCGTTCATGACAAGTGAAAACAAAGCAGGCCATTTCAATCTCTCTCATATGAATTTGCCACAAAATTTCCATGCTCAAGGTATCAAACCATGTGGCACAAACTAGCAAATAATGTGGAATTAAGATCAAACCAAACAACTAAATTATATTATAAATTCAAAGATCAAAGCAATCCAATCTTTATTTGAATACAAGGAGGATGATAAGAAAAAGCTGACCGTGGAGGTTTTGCTCCATCCATTTTGATTGCTTTGTTCTGATGTGGCTAGCCCACCACCATGAATATGCACTGCTTGCAGCTCTCTGCAACATGTTGGTTGTTTCTTCTTTCTATTCCTATTATCCCTTCCCACTTATAGTTGTTGATGTGGGATAAGAGAAATGAGAATAAAAAGCATGCAAACGTTTTATGTGTATCCCTGTATACTCTCTCTGGGTCTAGAGAGGGAGAAGATATAAATTTCATGAGAAGAGCAAGAAAAGAGAAAAAAAAAAATGAAAAAAAAGTTTCATTCAACAATGAGAAACAGATTTTATGTTGTGTGAGAAAAGAAAGAACGTGGAACAAATAAGTTCTAATCATGGGATCATGGATGGGAGAAAACTTCGGCGGAACTTAATGTCCCAACCCTCTTTTTTCTCAAAAGGCACAACCAATGACCTTCGTCCACGTTTCACTCTCATGCTCCTACAACGAACCAATACCTGGCACTTCTTTTGCTACTTTTTGTATAATCTTAGTTTCTAAATTTTACTTTTCATTATTTTAAAATACAAAAAATATACTTAATCTAAGATTTAAAAATATAAATCACATTAACTCAGAAATCCATGATTATTTTAAAAACAAAAACCTTTAAAAAAGTTAAGAATGATTGATGCCACTTTTTCAGGATAGATAAATAAAGTATTCTTGCTGGATATATATGTTTATTTTATATAATTAAAATTTACATAGATACATACACGTATAAAAATTATATTATAATAAAAAATAAATTTGATATATTTTAGATTTATAATGAATAGTTTAAACTGTCATATACATAAAGACTTGTTTTAATTATTGAGAGATATATTTTATAAAAATTACTAAAATTCAACAATTTAAGGATAAAAAAAAAAAAGTAGATTGAATGAGACAAGACCTTACAAGTATATGGGAATTGGGTCTTGGAAAAAGTTGTTTAAATAGGTTTGATGTTGTTTGTTCAAAGATAGTTTAATCCTGAATTTGATCCTTAAATTTATATCGGTTGAGGACTCAAATAGAAGAAATAAATATTCTAATTTATTTGGCAATTATAATTATAATTTGTATATCCTATGTTTTAAAAGAAGGTTTCCAATTACTTTGGAATTTAAAGTGATGTAGATGTATTTTGTTTAGACCTGTCAAAAGGACACTTTGCAGTTGTAGCATTCTATTATTTTTATTTTTATAACTAAAATCAAAATATTAGCTAATATCTAAATAAAATATTTCAAATACATATTATAATTCAAAAAAAATCTTTAATTTAGTTTCCACGACAAAATTTAACACAAATAAATTATAATATAATTTCCAAAGAAAATTTGTTATTTTAGCCCTCGCGTTTTAAGGTATCTCACATTACTTTCTAAATCAGAGTCTTGTACATTACTCTTCTAAAAAAATTATAAACTAAAATTAATCATAAAATGTATACTTAAAATTCTTAACTAATAAAAAAATAGGTTTATATTAATTTTATTCAACTCTTTTCTCCCACAGTTTAAAATATAACAATATTATTTATAAACTGCAGAACGAAAAATTATAACAAAACCAGAAAATTAATTATAGCTAGCTAGTGGACAAAGGCTCTGTACCTCTATATATTTTAAGGAATGAAATTGATAATAATGTTTACATTAAAAACTAATAAATATTATACGACAGTCACTTGATAGTTTATTTTTTTAATTTAAAATATAATTAAAATAAAATAAAAATATTAAATATGTATATCTTTTATACATTATTATAGATTTATTTAATTTTAAAAGATAATTAAGACCAAAATAGGAATATAAAATATTTACGAATAATCTTTATATAATGTAGTCAGTAAATATATAATAATTAACCACAAATATTTATAACAATAAAATTTTAATTTAACAAAAAATATTTATTTAATGTGAGAATAATTTAATTTCAGTAAAATAAAAATCAACATTTATGAAAATAATTACATTAACAACCATAGTAATTTACAACAATAATAATATTTAATTTTATTAAAATACTAATAATAAATTATAATAACAAAAAAAATACAAATAACAGAAAAATTAAATATTGGAACTAGTGATTACTTTAATAATAATAATAATAATAAAAAGATTATAATGTTTGGGGAAGGAGAAACTGGGCCAAATCGGGTGCTGGCCCAAGACTCAATTTCTGACTCTTTATATAGTTTCACGAGCATAGAGAAAAAAAAAACAAAAAGGTAAAACCCTAACCATCTCCTACCTCTTCTACAAACCATTCACGTGGCTGCAGAAAGACACAGAACATAGGGTTTGTGGTGAAACATGGAGGGTGCGCGAAGGCTACAGGGACAGTCTATAGGAGTTTTCAATGAAGGAATTGGACTACTCCTATTTCGCTGGTCGGCTCTTCGAACTGCTGTGGAGAACGAATGGGGTGGTCGTGAGTCCCGCGTCAAAGCCGATCAACTTGTCACCGATGTTCTTTCCTGGTTCACTCAATCCAAAGGTACATCAATTGACTCAACAAAACACAATTCAATTGTGTGGATCGGAAACTCTGTTTTAATTTTTGTTTTTTGTTGTTCTGCTTGATGTGTTCCAGAGCCGCTTTATATTGATGATTTGGAAGACATACTGGATCAAGGTATGCTTTCTCTCAATGTGGAGATCGAAGATGGCAGCATTGAAGAGGTATAAATTTTATTTTTATTTATTTGTTTGTTTGTTTTGTTAACTTCACTTGTTCTTACTTTTTTATATGATTATGTAGGTAGCTGAGAAATTAATGGTTATGCATGAGGAATTCTTGGACGGAAATTTTAGTTCTTTCGAAAATCTCAGGAAAGCCAATCTTGAGCAAGCAGCTCGTCCTCACACAGCACAGGTACATTACTGACACAGTATGTGCATAATGAAATGTTACTGTTTTTTTTTAATATCATATTTTTACACGGTTTTGTGCTGGTTTAATCTAGGGTGTTTCAGTTTCTACATGATGGGTATCCTTAAACATTAAGTTATAATTGTTGTGTGCCTCAATGCAAAATGTCATCTAGTGCAATCTACTCTCGCCTCTCAAACTACCTTTTTTTAATTTTAAGTAAACCTTGCTATAGTTTCTCAAACAGCCACTAACTTTTTTGCATTTATTTGGGTAAATTCTGGTAGTTCTGTTTCATTCCTTGTTTCCTTGGTTGATGAACTAGAAGTTGGAATAATGGGATGTATTGGAAGAACACAAATAAACCCATAATAATTATTATATTACTCTATATTTGAAATAAGGAAAAAATAACCACTCTTCTTGTGAAGAGTGATGTTGATAAATCTGATGAAAGTTGTTTTTTTTCTCCAATTTTCTTCCTACCTTGTAATCATTTCTGAAACCCTTTTTAGGCTCCTCCAAAAAAAAAATGTGAAGAACTTTTCTATTGATCTCCCAAGGTGCAGTAGGACTAGATTATTGAATGTTCAATTTGTTACATATGTTTACAGAGCTTGTTTAGTTGATTTGTACTGATTTCCCCTTGTTTATATATAGCCAGGAAACAATTGGCTGATCTTCCACTTGAATTTGAATGCAGTAATAATGTTAGACGTTTTCATTTCTCCTTATATAGCCAAGTAACAATTGGATGATCTTCCAACTTCCGTTGAATTTGTGATAATGTTAGACGTTTTTTTTGATGTTTTAGATTGTAAATAATGATGAAGATGACAGTGATGAAGATGGTGATGATGAAACCATGATTGTAGATGATAATTCTTCAAACATGAATAGGGAGATTCCCAGATCTGATTCAAACAATAATTCAGTTAATGGGTCCCGGCCGAATGTTTCAAGTGAAGCAGATGATGGATGGGTTGTAGTTTCAACCAGAAGAAACAAGGGTAGAAAAAATTAGATGGAAAAAATATTTATTTATTTTTCAAATTTTTGTTTCAAGCGTGCTAGTGCTTGTACTTTTTGAAGTTTTGCAACATCTTGAGGTGTGTATTATGTATGCGGATTTTTTGTTGTAGTCATTTTGAAGGTCACCACGGTGAGAAAGAGAAATGGATAAGCATATATTCTCGAAAAAGGATAAGCAAATGTTTTGTACATTATTATTTTTGGTTTGTGGTTACATTATGTTTGTAGTTGATATTGAAAATTGTATCATATCTTGCAGTGATCCAATCATTGAGCAACGTTGAATCATTAACATATAAGGAATAAGAGTAGAAAAGGTTATGTATCATATTTTAGGAATAAGAGTATAAAAGGTTATGTATCATATTTTATTTTCTTCAAACATTAGATTATGTTCAGATAGGAACTGCTGGCACCGATGTTTCTATTATCATCCAACACTAAATGTTACGGTTGTAAATGTACATGTGTTTAATCCTAAATGGTGTCGAATTGAGTTTAATCCAAATTTTGGCATAAATTAATTTGGTTAAGTGGGATTTATCTTTTATTAAGTAACGATTTCATTATAAGTGGGATCTCCACAAGCATTTTTAATATTTCTTAACTATAAAAAATAATAAATAAATCATTTTTATAATTATTTTGGGTGTTTACATTATTATTATTTTTTATTTTACCGTTTAATGTTTGTTTTTTAAATAATATGATAAATTATAAATATTTTATCTCTCTACTATTAGATAAAACTGTCAAATCCCACTAAAATGAATGAAGAGTAGGAGACTCCAAAGGGGCATCACTCTTTCCTTTTCTCCACTACAACTGGTCATGTTGACCGCGTAATTTGCCTAGTCACATTTGATATTTTCTGGTGTGTTATACTTGTGTCATGAATCAGAATCCATACACTAATTACAAAGTCTCCATAATAGAAGAAATGAAAATAAAAAAGAAAATTGTACGAGAGGCTAAGAAAGGAAGTAGGGTTAATTTGTAGAGAAAATTATTATTATTATTATTATTATTATTGTTATTATTATTATTATTTAATTGGTAATCATTTGTTTCCGTAAGAACTAGATCAAGCACCAATCCTCCTCATAAAAGATGTACAAACCTTCCTTTTAAAAGTAATGGGGAATATAAGTTCAAATATTATAACTTTCTCACTTGTATGAAAAGCAAATTTGAAATAAATACTTAGAAAGGGCTAAATTGCGCTGTCTCTTTATTTAGAAAACATGAAGAGTAATGAATAGTTTTACCAAGTAATTATTGCTCTTCAACTTTTGAACTTGAAGAAGAAAAGTACTTTAGTTTATTAAATAATAAAACGGTATAATATTATAAAATATCAATTTTTAAAATATAACTTTATTTACAAAATAATGTTAATAATCAACATTTCTAATGACTGTTGTAGTCATGGTTATAGAACTGAATATTTAGTGCAATTTTTACAACGGTTTTTATGTATTAATAACTGTTTTATTTTTAAGTAAGATTAACCGGATACTGTCCCTCCACTTCTTTCTCTGATCTATTCTTACTTCTGTCTCTTATCTTAATTCCTTTTCAAACTAATTTATGTAACATAAAATTACATTACAAAACTAAAATCATAATTTTAAATAAGAGAATTTAGGTTAGTGCATGTAAATCAGACTAATTTCTATGTACCAAAAAACCCATAAAAATGTATAAAAAAATCAGACTAATTTCTGCAAAGAGTGTTTTAAAAAAAAACAAAAATTGACGGGAACTGTGAAGAGTAAAAAGGGTGCGAATAGCAGTCCCCTTCATTCGGAGTGACTGATGGGCCGAAAGCCCAGAGATCAAGTTTTAGCCCAAACAAAATTAACATGGCCGAAACAAAGTTTTTAATTTACTAACTTTCAGTTCCAACGGCTAGTTTTTCATTCCTGAAAGCAAACATAACGTTCTCTTCAATCGATTATCTTTCCTTTTGGTTCACTTGAAAATTAGTTAGCGCACAATAACGGTAACTTGCGAGCTGTTTCTCTTTCTCTCCATTTGCATTTCACCATCTCCAACACAACACTTTCTTCTACTCTTCAAGCCAGGTCAGTTTCTGGGTTTCTTACCTTTTATCTTGAAACTGTTCCTCTTATGATTCGAAACCAGTGATTGCATCTAACTTGATCATTTAAAAAATGTATTAAATCAGATTATTTGTTAAGGTTAGCAGGGTACGAGGTTTAATTTTATGTCATGTACTGAAGTCTGTATATTAATAATTTTCAGACATTTTACTCCTTTTATACGGTAAATTGAACTAAGTAGCCTTTGCGTAAGATGTGTAATGTCTCTTAAGTTAAATGTTTCAAAGAGAAGTGCTTGAAACATACTCAAACTATCATACTTGCTCTTATTAATTAAAATTTATTGTAAACACAAAATTATGAGAGGCATTCATAAATTTACGGTTAAACTTCTATCACTTCTTATGGTTGAATAATGTTCTTTTTTTTTTTTTTTTTTTTTTTTTAATTTCTGGTTGTTGATATGCTTTTACAAAGAGGAGTGACTCTTAGGGACCTAAAGTTAGATATTGTTTCAAATATGATTTTGGCCATGATCCATAGTTATCCTAGGAATACTCAAATTTGAGTAACTTGTTCCTATTCAGTATAATGTATTTTTGGAAACCAGTTAAAATTTAGGAAACTGTATCTAGTAATGATTCTTTTTGAAGTTCGTTCGTCATGCTTTTTTGTTAAAAGATATGTTTTTAAAATAAATTAATTTAAACATGTACAAGTTAAATGAAATGCTAAGTTTGCGTTTTTACTCTAATCAACACCTCGTTACTTTTCGTAGTTTTGGTGCGGAATGAACACTTGTTATAATCTGAACAATGCTTGCAGAACAGGTTTTTCTTGAATGTCTTAAATGTGAAAAGAAATGGGCAAGGTCTACGAAGAGCTCGATGAAGCAAAAGCAGAAATAGAGGAACTGAAGGCAGAACTGAGAGGCAAGATTGATTTGCTTGAGAACTTGAAGAAATCCCATAATGCACAGGTCAATCAGATACAGGAAGCAAAGTTGAAAGCTGAGAAGCTGGATCAAAAGCTGCATCAACAAGAAGATGAAATTTCTGAGGCAAAGCTGGAGTGTGAAGATCTCAAAGGGAAACTGAATAAAAAGGAGACAGTGATCAAACATCTCAGTGCTGCAAATGATAAACTTCGAGTGGATTGTGATGACAAGTTCAAAAAGTGGGAAGAAGAAAAAAGAGGGTTGGTGTTGGCCTTAGAGGAGGCGAATGAGAACGCACAGAACCAGGAACAAAAGATTTATATGTGCAAACAAGATATTGAAAGATTGAAAGGTTGTCTTGCGGTTTCAAAGGAGAAGTGTTTGGAATCAGAGAAAAAGAACAGCGTATCCAAAGAACTAAGAGAAAGAGATGACATGTTCCAGAAGTTGGAGGAGGAAAGCAGGAAGGTGGAAGATCAATTAAAATGGAAGAAGGAACAGTTTAAGCATCTGGAAGAAGCGCATGATAAACTTCGACAGCAGTTTAAGTCTTGTAAGAAAGAGTGGGAGACAGAACAATCTACATTGATAGATGAGATTTCTTCACTTCAGTCAAGGTTAGACTCTCAGATCAGAATATCAGAGGACTTACAACATCAGATACACACTTGCCACCAAGCTCTTGCTCATGTAGAAGGCCAGAAAAAGCGACTGGAAGTTGAAGTTTCTAATCTTAAGGAGCAGCTTGACGATGCTAGTAATGAGTACCAGGATGCTAGGTCACAGCTAGATTGCTTAAACACTGACCGTGACAAAGATATTGCAGATCTGAGATATTTGCTAAAAACAAAAGAGGCATATAATAAAGAATCAAAGTACAGAATTGATAAGCTAGAGCAAGAAAATCAAGAGCTGCGGATGTCCCTCAAAGAACTCCAGGAAGCTCAAATTCAAGAGGCAGGAGCTTCATATTCGCAGTCAAAGTTAAAGTCCAAGCTCAGAAGTTTGGAACATACTCATAGAGAGTGTTCCTCTACTTTAAAGGCGAAAGAAGCTGAGTGGAACTTTAAGCTAAAACAGTTGACAGCAGACCTGAATAGATGTCAATCTGAGTTGGAAACTAAAATTGAAGCAGTTGAAGGCCTGCAGATGGAACTAGAAAGGTCTTATTCTTTATCCATTGAGATGAAGTTATTGAATGAGGAGATGTCTGTGATGCTGTTAGTGTTGAAACAGGGAATTTCTGAGGCTCATTTGAACCATGCTAGTGGTAAGGATGAGATGGACGCCATCAACAAAGCGAGAGAAGAGGAGATTTTTCAACTGATGAAGCAGTTGGAGGTGAAAGATGCTGCTTTGATGAGTGCCCAGAAAAGCCTAAATGAAGAACGTGAGGTTGCAGCATGTTTTAGAGAACTAGAGCATTCACTGCGAAATGAACTGGATAGGCACAAGGTTTTGCAAAATGAACTGCAAAATGAGCTGGAGGAATCAACTATGAGTCAGCTGATTCTCAAAGATAAGGTTTTGAATATGGAATGTAACTTTAAAGAACAGCTTAAAGAAATTCATGATGCTTTAGACAGTGAAATCATTGAATTGGATGAGACAATATGTGAAAGAAATGAAGTGGAATTTGAATTGCAAATATGCAAGTCAATTGTTGAGCGCTTGAAGAATGAACTAGAAGAAAATCATATGGTGCGTAGAGAACTGGAAACTTCACTTCTTGTACAAGTAGACTTTGGTGAAAGCCTCAAGCAAGAGAAAGACGGCTTGGCTTATAGGTTAGAAGAGAAAGAGAGGATCCTAGATCATATGCAGCAACATGTTGAGCTATTGGAACATGAGCTAAGAGTGAGGGGAGAATCAGCGGGGTCCTCTGAGTCTGATAATGTCAGATGTCTCCAGATCATAGCAGAGAAGGACAAGATTCTAGAAGAGCTCCAGAAAGAATTTGAAAGAGCTGTGATTGAGAAAGGCACAATAGAAAGAACCTTTGAGGATGAGAAAAATAATCTTGTGCAGCTTATGAAAGGAAAAGACAAGAGAATGGATGAACTTATGCAGCAAGTGACTTCACTGGAGCAGCAGTTCACTCAGAAACAGGCTGAAATTAATCTTGTCCGGGAAGCTTGTGACAAGATTACCTCATCTCAGATTCTAGCTGCAGTTGAAATTGAAGAGAAGAAGTTGATGGTAGTGGAACTTGAGGATGATATTCGTGCTCTACAGCAGAAACTGAAATTGCAGGAGGAAAACTGGATCCAATCAGAGCAACTTGCATTGGCTACTGAATTAGAATTGAGTGCAAAGCAGGCCAAAGTAATGGAGTTGAATGACCAAATGGTGACTAAGCTAAGAAAGTCAGGTACTTCGCTTCAGAAACTCAAGATGGAGAATGGAAAATTACTTGAAAATGCTTCGGGACTGTCATCAGAAAGGGAAAACTTGTTAGCTTTTGTTCAGGGGTTCAGTGACAAAATCTGTGCGCTCTCTACTGCAGACACTCTATTAATGGACATGTTGAGAAGCATGGTGCAGTCTTTTGAGAATGGTTGTCCAGTAATGAATTTGAAAAAGGATAACGGTTACCTTGTAAAGGAGAATATGTTTCTTCAGTCTCCCACGAGGATAAAGAAACTTGAAGCCAATTCTGATACTAGATCACCATTCAAGGAGCTAAATTTGGTAGAAGAATAGGAATGTCTTGTATTCTCAGCAAAAGGGTCATGATCATTCTTTGTCAAGATCATGCAGTTTTTTAAACTTCACCTTCCTTTGGATTGTATATGACATTTATTGATTTGTATTTCATCCTATATACAGCATCTAGAAATTAAAATCAAATATATTTCATGAAGAAAAGAAATGGAAACTAAGGGGGAGAAACTCCATGCTAATACTAAAGATAAGAAAGCACAAATTTAGCAACCTATGGTAGATCCACAAATATTAGCTGCAATTTATATGAAAAAAAAGGGGTTGGCTATATAATGAAGTTGGAGATCAAGAATATATATATATTAATGATTGACTACTATTTAAAAGTTAACTGGGTGATGTTTCTTATATATGAATTACTCCGTTCTTTTCATTTCATTTATTTTAGAGGCATTCGAGAAAGCTTTTTCATATACGAAAATTATGATGTTGAAATTATGGTTCATTAAAATTTGACAAGTCCTAAAACTTATCAGAAATATCATATGTGCGTGCATAGTAGCATTATTTGATTTGAGCTTCATTTATTATCATTTTAAGAAGTTAATGCACTATATATACTGATTTCTTTTGTAGGGAATGCCTATGAAAAAAACATCTTACAAGTTTTCATACCCAATACACAACATTCAAACTTTGTTGCCACAATGCTTGTTAAAAGGCACACATGTTACTAAGTACCAACGGAAGAACATGATCTACTTACTACACTTAACTTTTTTTATCGGGACATCCTCGGCTATTTGATCAAGAGTTCAATATATGAATGATATTTAATGTAATATTTATTGTTTAATATTTCTGCAAGAGTTAGACTATGATTTTAGCAATAAGAAGAATATCATAAAATAATTATGACAACAACTAGTTTTGTAAGTGTTAATCATATATAAGTACTCAAAGAAGATAACCAATGGTTTAAGAGATGAAACATGACACTGTTTATATAAAATATGAATTTGGATTCATAAAAATAACAATATAATTCTTTTAGAAAATATTGTTTTGAATCGATAAAAAAAACCTATTTTTATTAAAAAAAATATGTATTTGAGTTTAAACTTGTTTCAAATATTTGGATTGAATTTTTAAAATTCCAATCCATGTCCACCCATAGTAAATGTGAAAGAAGAAAAGAAGTCACACTCTTGTAAATTAATTTCTACAAATCTTAATAGCATACCTTTTTATTAGAAGATCTGATAAAACTTACTTAGATGATGGGATAGATTGATCATGTGGAGAAGTATTGTCGGGAACACAAACATTAAAATATGAATTAATTTAACTCAATATATATGCAGATGTATTGTCATGACAGTGAAATCACTAAGCAGATGTATTGTTATTATTAATTTAAACAGTGCAATGTTTAATTTAAATTTAACCCAATAAAATTTAAACATTAAAAAAATTAATATAAACCTTTCGAGTTTTAAGATTATTTTTTGATTTCTTAAGATCATCAAGTAACGTATACTAAACATTGTCACAAACATTTTTTTCAATATGCATGACATCCAGACAATGGCGTAACAAGTTTGTATCCCAATAAGGAAGGTCAAAAAATATACTTCTCTTTCTCCATTGTTGTACTCCAACAACTTCAACAACATTCTTTCCCCGAGCCCTCTTATTGGTATCCATAGGCTCTAATGATTTTCCAAATATGACATTGAGACCAAAAGGCTGGTGGTAAACGGTCTCATGATTATAAGGTGAAAGACATCGGTGGACGGTCGAGGTTTATGCAAACCGTTGTTAGTACCTTTGGGTAGTCTCGAACCTCAGTCACGTTTGTAGTTGGGCACGTGTAGTCTTTGCCCTTACTTGTCCTTTATATAACTTGACTTTCATTCCTTTTGGGACAAGTGTGTTAAACAATAATTTTAGTTTTCTCTTTTCCTTCTTTCTTCTTTCTATGTTGTTTTCTCTCTTACTTTGTTTTCTAACATGGTATCATGAGCTGATTTTTTTCCTCGGCCTCATAGCTTCGTCATCCTCTACAACGTTTCATTTTTGAAGTTTCTCAATCTACACATAATTTTGTGCCTCACCAATTCACTACACCAATCAATCTAAAGTTAAACGACGACAATTTCTTGATATGGAAACAACAAGTTCTTGCCACAATTAAAGATTTAAAATCTATTCATTTTCTTGATGGATCTAATCTTCCTTTGTGTTATCTGAATTCTCAGGATGAAAAAGACAATCTTGTAAATATAGAGTTCCTTCATCACAAGCAACAAGACCTACTCATTGTTGCCTGGTTGCTTGCCTCAATGACCACACCATTTTTAACAAAAATGGTAGGTCTTGAAACTTTGACTGAAATATGGATGTGTCTCGACACATAATATGTGTCGCATATTTGGGCAAAGATTGAGAAGTTAAAAATGCAACTCAAGATGCCCAAGAAAGATCGATCCCTGAATCTTTATCTGGGGACATCAAGAAAATTGTAGATACTCTTATGGTTGTGGGTGCTCCCATCTTCATTGATGAACACATTGAGTCAATTTTGGATAGTCTGCCTAATGACTATGGTAACTTTATCATTGTTGTGACATTGCACTCTAACTCGTATTTTGTTGATGAGATAGAAGTGCTCATTCTTGCTCAAGAATAATGCTTTTTCAAGTCAATACTACTTCAACCTATTGGAGTTTAAACAATCTTAACAATATTTGCTCGCATTATGCCAATCGTGGAGGACGCATGTTTTTTTTACCTCACAACCCGTCTAGATTCACTTGTTCACCTAGTTCTTGACCTGTTAATTGCAATTCTTGTAACACAAATCCCTCTTTATCATGGAATTCTACGAGGCCTTTCTTTCATATTTGTGGCAAACTCGGGCAAACTGCCTCAAATTGTTGGCACAGGTATGACCGACAATCATCATCTATGATTGTTGCTAACATTTCTCAACTTCCATCCACAACTATAGGTGACCTTGAGTCATCAATTATTGGTCGCACTCAACAGTTCATTATCCCCATTAGTATCCTGACAATTGGGCCTCTTATCATATAACCAAAGATGTCAATCTTTTCTCAACAAAGACTCCCTATCATGGATATGACACTTTCAAAATCGGTAATGGCTCAGGTATGCGCATCCAACAAATTGGTTTTTCTAACTTAATTTTCCTTGATTCTAATATTGAGATGATAATGAATGAACTTTTACATGTCCCTAATATTATGAAAAATCTTATGAGTGTTTCTAAATTTGCTCGTGATACTAATGTTTATTTTATGTTTTATCCTAATACATGTTATGTTGAACACCAGGAAACCAATCAATCTCTTCTTCAAGGAACAATTAAGGATGTGATATATGACTTTCCTACTTTGAATACTTCAGTTTTGCTTTATTAACCACATGTCTTATTTCTGTGAAACCGAATGAACAAACTTGGCATGCCAATTCTTTCTTAAGTTTTAAAAACATGTAATATACAGTGGAAAAAACTGATACAATTTTTTTATTTTGGAAAAATCTCATCAACTTCCTTTTACTACATTTGATATTGTGTATGATAGGTATATATGGATGTGCGGGGTTTTGCTCCTGTAAGTGCATCTAATGGTGTCCATTATTATATTTAGTTTCTTGATGCTTATTCTAAATAGACATGAATTTTATTATTGCACACAAAATCTCATGTACCTACTTCTTTTAAAAGGTTCAAAATGCTTTCTAAGAATCAAACTTGTCATAAATTGCAAAACATACAAACTAATAATATAAAGAGTTTCTACTTTACAACATTTCTTAAATGAAAATGGCATTCATTATATACTCATCTGCCCTTACACTCATGAACAAAATGGTGTTGTTGAAAGAAAACACAAACATATAACTGATATGGGTCTTACTCTTCTTACTAGTGTTTCTCTTCCTATTAAACTTTGGGCTAAAGCTTTTATTACTGCTACACATATCATAAAATTTTTGCCTACTATTGTTCTCAATAACAAAAATCCTTATGAAATGTTGTTTAGATTAAACCTAATTACAATAAATTCAAAGTGTTTTGTTGTGCTTGTTATCATTTGTTACGCTCTTATAATAAACACAAACTAGATTTTCGATCAACATGTTATCTTTTTCTTAGTTATAGTTTACACAATAAAGGATATATATATATATATATATATATATATATATATATATATATATATATATATATATATATATATATATGTTTAACTCCCTCTAGCAAGACGTTACTTTCTCATCATGTTATATTTATTGAAGAAAATTTTCCATTAATAATCCTTTGCATAAGACTTCTGATGATATTGTTATGTTTACTGATAATAACATGCCCCTTGTTATGCTTCAATGTCAAAATTGTGAACCTGTACATGTTATCACTATGAATGATACTAATAATAATTATCAAAATCAAATAAATTCTCATCCTATGGTCACTAGAGCAAACATTGGAGTATTTAAACCCAAATTGTATAATATTAGTATTATTGTGCATTCCTATGAACCATCTTCTGTTAAGGACACTTTAGCTTCACCTTCCTGGCTTCAAGCTATGAATAATGAATACTCTAACCTGATTCTCAATCAGACCTAGTCCCTCACTACCCTTCTTCCTAATGCAACGGTAGTGGGATGCAAATGGCTATTCAAAAACAAGTACAATGCTGATGCAGTTTTTAGTGGCATAAAGCTAGGTTAGTGGCTAAAGGGTTTGATCAAATTGAAGGTTTTGATTATATTGAAATATTTAGTTTTGTGGTGAAAAATAACACTATAAGAGTTGTTCTTGCTCATGTTATCACTGCTCAATGATCCACTCACCAAATTGATGTGAATAATGTCTTCTTAAATGGAGTCTTGGAAGAAAATGTCTACATGCAACAACATCCTGGTTTTGTCTCTAAAGATCCCACTCCTGTTTGCGAGCTGCACAAAGCGATCTATGGGCTCAAACAAGCACCTAGATCTTGGTTCCAAAAGCTTAACTAGACCTTTCAATAGCTTGGATTCAGTGCCACAAAGAGTGACTCGCCTCTATTTGTTGAGTTCACAATCGTATACTATTTTTTTCTTGTATATGTAGATAACATCATAATTACAAGTTCATCAAGATATGTCATTAACAATCTTATATCGATGCTAAGTTCTTGATTTTTCCTTGAAGGGCCTAGGATCTCTACATTACTTCGTAGGAATACAAGTGTCAAGGATGAAAGAATGACATCTACATCTATTGCAAGCCATTATATCAAAGACATGCTTCACAAAAACCAATATGTTGAACACCACACCTCAACCCACACCCAATGTCTCCTTTTTACATCTCTATTGAGATGGATCAGTTGTTATTTGAGATCTTACGATGTATAGGTCAGTTGTGGATGCGCTCCAATATATACTCATAATCAGATCGAAGCTCTCTAACGTAATAAACTACCTTATCAATACATGACTAACCCATAAGAACATCACTAGAAAGTTGTGAAACGTATACTAAGATATCTAGCTGGAACCATCAATCATGGCATTCTAATTGGTAAAAGCTCAAATTCTTCCCTTCAAGGTTCCTATGATGCTAACCAGGGATCTAATATTGATGACGAAAATTCTACTATAAGGTACTATATTTACCTTGGATTAAATATAGTATCTCGATCTTCTCATAAACAAAAGGTTACATCAAGAAGCAACATCGAAGTAGCATATCACAATATTGTTGCAACACTAGCGGAGATAATATGGCTACCTCTTTTCTCTCTGAGCTTCGGATAACTGTTAATACCCCCAAGATATACTCAGACAACTTAGGAGTTGTATTTCTCAATGTCAATCCCATCATGCATTCCAAGACGAAACACTTTGAACTTGATCTTCATTTCATAAGGGACTATGTGCAACATAAAAGAGTTTTTCTAGTGCATATCTCAAATCAATATCAAATATTTGATCTTCTCACTAAGCCAATTTCAAGTTCCTCGTTTCCCTTTATTCTATCTAAACTATGATTGTGGTTAATCCAACCATGAGTTTAAAAGGGAGATATTAGACAGTCTCATAAAATTGAGTTAGATGATGAAGGTAGACTGTATAACGTCACTAGACCAGACGTGGTTATAGACAACCGCCAATGCTTGACGATGGAGGTAGGCATTCGTTGATCATGTTGCTTGACAATGGTAATAGACGATATTATTGGTCCTCATAACTTTTGAAAGAGAATTAACTATTAGAATCATCTTTATGTAAAGAAGATGCATAAGAGAAGAAAAATATAAGAAAAGATAATAATTATATGAAATGTAAAAACAAAAAGTTAAAAATAAAGAGTCAAGTAATAATTTTAGAAAATGAACGTAAAAGTAAAATGATAGTTAAACTCTTACATATAGGTTAAATATGATTAAGAATTTTAAATGAAATTGACAAGTTTTATGTTTAACTATAATAATAGCCGTTTTTATTCTCTTATATATTTTTGGAAAACATAAAAATATTCTCTTCAATTGTTTTCTCAGATGGGCTTATAATCCGTAAACAAAAGGAGATATGAGGAGTCAAACATTACAATATTCATCAAACAATAATTTAATCTATTTTTTTATAAAAAAAGTTTTAGAATGTTTATCTTTATTTTAAAATAAATATTCTCTTAAAGGCATTTTCCTATTTATAAAATATGAAAATCGATTGGAAAGGGGAAATTGAAAAAGATTGATCATTTTGTAAAAGCAAAACTGTATGACAGAAACTACTCCTGAAGAGAATTGTGTTAGAGTTATTGCAAAATTATAAAAGGAAAATATCTAATAAGGTATTGCTCCAAGCCCGTTGGATTTGCAGAGAGATTTTCGGATGGTGCAGAACTTGAACGTTGTTGTTGGGCACTCTTTTCTTGAACGTTGTAGCAATTTCTAAGCAAGGAGGTATCTTTTTTAATGTTGGAAGCAGCTGAATTTGCAAACCGTTTCTTCCAATTTTGCTTCTCTCTCTTCACAGTTGCAAACCACTCTCCCACTCCTCGTTTCCCATCCTCTATAAATAGAGAATACCCTTACTCTGAAAATCACACCAAACCAAGAGCTCCTCATCTTCTCTTCTTCCTATTTTCTTTTCTCTTTCTCTATTTCTTTTTTAGATATCTTGGGTATTTTTGCTCTAAAAAGCAAACTTGCTAGTTCTGAAAGATCCTCAGTTTTTAACTGAGTAGTTCCTATTGTATCTTGGAGGACTTGCGCATTTATCGCGGATAAGTCCTTAAGGACAATGATATTTTATCACGCCTCCGAAATTTTAGTTTGTTAATTTTTCAGTCGTCTTTTACAACAATCTTAAGGACTTATGGCTGACTGTGTGGAGATTAACAACACTGTGCCGGAGATGTCAAACAGTGCTTCCGGAACGTCAACCATCTTTGCGAAGTCGTTTTCGAATGTTTCGAAGATTGAAGTTTTCTTAGGTCAAAACTTCCGACGCTGGCAGGAACGCGTGTCTACCCTGTTAGACATGTACGGAGTTCCTTATGCACTTACGACGTCCAAACCGGACACCAGTTCTTCTGCAAAACAAATTGAAGATTGGATTCACGCAAATAAGGTATGTTGTCACACCATGCTCAGTGCATTATCTAATGACTTGTTCGATGTGTATTTCTCCTATAAGAAAGAAAAGGAAATTTGGGATTCTCTTATTCTCAACTACACTGCCGAAGATGTCGTCCGACAAAGATTCGTTATCAGAAAGTACTACCGTTGGGAGATGATAGAGGACAAGGATATCAAGATTCAAATCAATGAATATCACAAGCTACTTGAAGACATTAAAGCAGAGAATATTGTTCTACGTGATGAATTTGTTTCGGAACTTCTGATCAAGAAACTTCCGCAGTCCTGGACAGACTACAAAAACAACAGTTGAAGCACAGGCATAAACAGATGTCAGTACCAGACCTCAACACTCACATCATCATTGAAGACACCAACCGGAAGGAGTGTGCTGCTGCAAGAGCTAAGGCCTTATCTGCCAAAACAAATATGATAGAAGACAGACCAGCTCCGAAAAGGTACGAGAAAAAACCTGATCACAAGAAAAATAAATCTAATTTTTCCCATCCCAGTGGACCCAAACCCACCTTCAAGAAGAAGGGAAACTGCTTTGTTTATGGAAGGTCGGGTCACCATACATCTCAGTGCAGACACGGGGTCAAGAACGACAATCCTCCTAAGACAAATATAGCCGAAGGGGAAGATACAATTTGTGCGGTCATTTCACAAGTGAACCTTGTGACAAATGTGAGCAAATGGGTGGTAGACTCTGGGACTACCAGGCATATCTGTGCAAACAAAAATGCATTTTCCTCCTACTCCAGTGTAGGGGATGGAGAAGAACAAGTTTATCTTGGTGATTCTAGGACTACTTATGTCCTACGAAAAGGTAAAGTTCTTCTAAAGATCACATCTGGGAAGACTTTGGCTTTAAGTGACGTGCTGCATGTGTCATCAATCTCTATAGCACTACTGAGAAAGGTATGGGTCAAAGTGTCATTCAAATCTAATAAGATTGTGATGACAAAAAATAATGTGTTTGTAGGGAAGGGATATTGTGATCAAGGTCTCTTTGAACTGAATGCTTCTAAAATTATTAATGGATCTGTTTCTTCTGCTTATATTGTTGACTCTTATGATATTTGGCATGCTAGATTAGGACATGTAAATTCTTCGTATGTTATTAAATTGCAACAACTAGAATTGATTAACATGCATGATAAACAAAGTATGAAATGTGATGTATGTGTAGAATCAAAAATTACAAAGAAAGTATGTCATTCCGTTGAACGTCAAACTGAGTTGTTGGGTTTAATTCATACTGATCTTGTTGATTTAAAACAAACCATGTCTAGATGTGATAAAAATTATTTTGTAACTTTCATAGATGATTATTCAAGATATACAAAAGTGTACTTAATGAAACATAAAGATGAAGCTTTTGATATGTTTCTTTCTTATAAAACTGAAGTTGAAAATCAATCAAATAAGAAGATTAAAAGGATTAGATCAGATAGAGGTGGTGAATATGTTTCTTTTAATGATTATTGTGTTAAAGAAGGAATTATTCATGAAGCGACCCCACCATATTCACCTGAATCAAATAGAGTAGCTGAAAGAAAAAATAGGACTCTTAAAGAAATGATGAATGCTATGCTTATTAGTTCTAATGCTCCTAATAATCTTTGGGGTGGAGCTCTTCTTACAGCATGTTTTTTTGCAAAATAGAATACCACATAGGAAAACTGGCAAAACACCCTATGAGTTGTGGAAAGGTTTTCAACCTAATCTCAAATATTTAAGAGTGTGGGGGTGTTTAGCTAAAGTGATGTTATCTAATCCAAAGAAAAGGAAAATAGGTTCTAAAACTTCTGATTGCTTGCTTTTAGGCTATGCTGAACATAGTGTTGCCTATATATTTCTTGTTCTTAATAGTGACATAATTGAACGTAATACTATAGTAGAAACTAAAAATGTTCAGTTTTTTGAACATATTTTTCCCTTAAAGGTTACTAGTACTTCTGAACAACCTATAGACATTGTTAGTGATACAATGTGTGAGGATTTGAGGAGAAGTAAAAGACAGAGAAAGGAAACTTCCTATGGGGACGATTTTTATACTTATCTTGTTGGAAATGAACCATTAAGTTTTTCAGAAGCTATTAGTGCTCCTAACGCTAAGCATTGGGACAAGGCCATTAGGACTGAAATTGATTCTATTAAGAAAAATAACACTTGGACTTTAGTAGATTTGCCTAAAGGAGCAAAACCTATTGGTTGTAAGTGGATCTTCAAGAAAAAGTATTACCCTGATGGATCGATAGAAAAGTATAAGGCAAGATTTGTAGCAAAAGGGTTTTCTTAAAAACCCAACATAGATTATTTTGATACTTTTGTTCCAATTACCAGAATTTCTTCTATTCAAGTGTTGCTAGCTCTAGTATTTATCAACAGGTTAGTTATTCATCAAATGGATGTTAAGACAGCTTTTTTGAATGGTGAACTAGAGGGAGAAATTATATGACTCAACCTGAAGGATGTGTAGCTCCTGGCCAAGAAGGAAAGGTATGTAAACTTTTAAAATCTTTGTATGGGCTTAAACAAGCACCAAAATAATGGCATGAAAAACTTGATAATGTTTTACTATGTGATGGTTTTTCTACTAATGATGTTGATAAATGTGTGTACACTAAATTAGAAAATGGTAAATGTGTCAGTATATGTTTATATGTGGATGACATGCTTATTTTTGGTATATGCATTGATATAGTTTCTAAAACTAAATTGTTTCTTGAATCTAAGTTTGAAATGAAAGACATGGGTGAAGCAAGTGTGATACTAGGAGTTAAAGTCATAAGGAAGGGAGATAGTATATTACTCTC
>Ga0209700_101965_pt1 | contig 42618 bp, 17 predicted proteins | sample SiratroredBW_FD_187528 | JGI IMG/M metagenome (GOLD analysis project Ga0209700, IMG submission 187528) | Root nodule microbial communities of legume samples collected from California, USA - Siratro red BW (SPAdes) (version 2) | ecosystem: Host-associated > Plants > Roots > Nodule | place: USA... | reverse complement strand
AGAACGGGGTCATTAATTCTTGCCTTTCACTCTTCACTGAAAAGGTATGTGATAACCTTATCGTAGTTACGTGCGTAATGTTTAATTTGTATGTTGTTATTCCTTTGAAAGAAGTACAAAAACTTCTCGTTTAAGTTTTGTCATTTCTCTTGGCGAAAACATCTTTCAAAATATACTGTGACCTTTTGTGTTCTTACAGGTTTCAATTCCCAAATTAGAATGGTTGGAGTTATCCTCAATCAACATCCAGAAGATTTGGAGTGACCAATATGACCATTGTTTTGAAAATTTGGTCACATTGAATGTGACAGATTGTGGCAATCTAAAGTATTTACTACCATTCTCCATGGCTGGAAGTTTGGTGAATCTTCAAAGCCCTTTTGTAAGTGAATGTGAAATGATGGAGGATATATTTTGTCCAGAAAATGCAGAGGTGTGTGGATTCATTTAATATTGAGTTTTATTAATATTATCATTTGGTGTTTAATTGTGTGAATTGTTTAGGTGTTTCAATTGCTCACCTTTCAATCCTTTTTTGTTTTGTAACAGTATATTGAAGTTTTTCCAATGTTGAAGAAAATAGAGATCATTTGCATGGAGAAACTCAGTACCATTTGGAATTCCCATATTGGTTTACATTCCTTTTGTAGTTTGGACTCTTTGATAATAAGAGAGTGCCACAAACTTGTTACAATTTTTCCTAGTTATATGGGGCAAAGATTTCAGAGTCTTCAGAGCTTGACAATTTCAAATTGCGACTCGGTGGAAAACATATTTGATTTTGCAAATATTCCACAATCTTGTGATATAATTGAAACAAGCGTGGATAATATATCTCTAGAAAAGCTGCCAAATTTGGTGAACGTATGGAAGGATGATATCGGTGAAATACTTAAATATAATAATTTGCGAAGCATAAGAGTTTATAAGAGTCCAAACTTAAAATATCTCTTTCCAGTTTCTGTTGCCAATGACATGGAAAAACTGGAAGTCCTTGATATACGATTCTGTTATACAATGAAAGAGATTGTTGCTTGGGACAAACATTCAAGTGAAAATGCTATCAACTTTAAGTTCCCTCATTTAAACACTCTATTACTGATAAGGTTATATTATTTGAGAAGTTTCTACTCAGGAACTCACACTTTCGAGTGGCCACCATTGAAGAAATTGGATATAGTCGATTGTAGCATGTTGGCAGGGTTGACTTCAGAAATCATAAATTCAAGAGAGCAACCAATTGTTTTAGCTGCAAAAAAGGTACGCAGTTTGTTTACAAGTCACAAAAGTTTTTTTCAGAGTTTTTTTCTATAGGAAATATATAGAACATGCCTTGTTTAGATGAAAAGCATGAATTAGCAATGCCTGACAAGGATGTTAGATTATGTTTTTTTATTTCTTGTAGCAAAATAATACAACTTGTTTTGTTTATTTAAAACAAGCTTATTTATACTGTGATACTCATAAGCTTATTTATTTATTTAGGTGATATACAACTTGGAATCTATGTCATTTACCTTGAAGGAAGCAGAGTGGTTGCAGAAATACATTGCTAATGTTCACAGAATGCACAAACTAGAAGAACTTCTCTTGTTGGGATTGAAGAATAATGAAATTCTCTTTTGGTTCCTCCATAGACTTCCCAATTTGAAAAGGTTAGCATTGGGATGTTGTCACCTGACAAGGATTTGGGCTCCTGAAAGCCTTATTTCACGGAAAAAAATAGGTGTTGTTATGCAACTTAAAGAGTTGAGATTAAAAGGGATGTGGCCTCTAGAGGAGATTGGCTTTGAGCATGACGTGCTTCTTCAAAGGATAGAATGCTTAGTCATTGAAGGATGTAAAAAATTGAGAAATCTAGGGCCGTCCTCGATATCCTTTGGCTACTTGAGATATTTAGAAGTGGTGGACTGTAGAATGAGGAGTTTAATGACACCCTCAACTGCTAAAACCTTGGTTCAACTCAAAACGATGAAAGTAAGTTACTGTCCAAGGATTGTAGATATCGTTGCAGAAAATGTTGAGAAAGAAGTAGAAGTGATTGAGTTTAATCAATTAAAATCATTAGAATTGGTGTCTCTACAAAATCTCACAAGTTTCTCCAATGGCGAGAAGTGTGAATTAAAATTCCCACTTCTAGAAGAATTAGTAGTGAGTGAATGCCCTAAATTGAAAAAATTATTTGGAGTCCGAAGTGCTCCAAACCTAGAAAAAGTACATGTTGTAGCCGGAGAAAAAGACAAATGGTATTGGGAAGGTGATTTGAATTCAACTCTGAAGAAACATTTCACAGATCAGGTATGCATTATAATATTTAGTTTTAATTTCATTCAAATGGTTCGTAACTGATAATTGTATCACTATGAGAAACATAATCATCAGTCTCCTAAAAGGGTATATGTAGCATAAGGATTTCATTAAATAGAATGCACTTAAAGTACAAAGACTTTTTATATCGTCATTCAATGATTCATTGCCATGCACTCCTGACATTTTCTTCTCTTCCAAGGTTCCTTTTGAATATTCGAAGCTTGCAAGACTTGTTGATTATCCTGAGAGCAAAGGTGTTCGGCACGGCAAACCTGTTTTTTCGGATAATTCTTTTTCCTGTTTACAGAAATTGGAAGTCGACGCAGCATGTAAAAGAGATATTTTGATTCCCTCTGATGTCCTCCCTTACTTGAAGAACTTAAAAGAATTGAATGTGCATAGTTCCGATGCAGTGCAGGTAATATTTGACATTGATGAGAGTGAGCTCAAGACAAAGGGATTAGTCTGTCGATTGAAAAAGATTACTTTAAACAACTTATCAAATTTGAAATGTGTATGGAAGGAAAAACTCGGAGGAATTGTCAGCTTTCCCAATTTGCAAGAAGTGGTTGTCATTGATTGTGGAAGCTTGGTAACATTGTTTTCTTCATCCCTAGCCAGAAATCTTGAGAAGCTTAAGAGACTTGAAATACATTTGTGTAAGAAATTGGTAGAAATAGTTGGAAAGGAAGACGCAATGGAAAATGAAAGGACAGTAATATTTGTATTCCCTTGTTTGTCCATTCTTATTCTTTGGAGAATGACACTCTTGAGTTGCTTTTATCCTGAAAAACATAATCTGGAATGTCCCTTGTTAGATAAGTTACATGTGGGCTATTGTCCGAAGTTGAAGCTATTCACATCAAACTTTGATGATGGTCGGAAAGGAGTTATAGAGGCTCCAATTAAGCCCCTACAACAACCTTTGTTCTCGGTTGAAATATTGGTAAAGAAGCATTTAACATTTTGACATTTTTGTGCTTTCTTTTCATTTCATTATATATTTTCCTTCTATAGCTTCTATCTAATATCAATATGAATTTTTCTTTTGAATTTGTTTGGCCTCAATTGTTAGGCTTCTCCCAAACTGAAGAATCTATTACTCAACGAGGAACACATTATGTTGTTGAGCGATGCACGTTTGCCACAAGACCTTCTTTACAATTTACATCATCTTCGTTTGTGCTTTGAGGATTATTTCAATGAGAAAGGTACTTTGCCGTTCGATTTCTTTCACAGGGTACCCAGTTTAGAACATCTTCTTGTACGGACATGCTTTGGTCTAAAGGAGGTATTTCCCTCTCAAAAGATTACAGTTCATGACACACTATTTGCGAGATTGAAAAGATTATTCCTGGTGAAACTAAATGAGTTAGAGTGGGTAGGTTTAGAGCACCCATGGGTACAACCATACTCTGAAAAACTTGAAGTGTTAAAGCTCGAGAAGTGCCCTCGGGTAGAAAAATTAGTTTCGTGTGCAGTGTCTTTCATCAATCTTAAACAGTTATGGGTGAAGTTCTGTGAAAGTATGGAGCACTTATTCACATTCGGAACACTCAAAAGTTTGGTGAAACTTGAGATCCTAATTGTAACAAACTGTGAATCAATAAAAGAAATTGCAAAAAATGAAGATGAAGATGGTTGTGATGAGATGGTATTTGGACGACTGAGATTCATTGATCTAAATGGGTTACCAAGTCTAGTGAGCTTTTATTCAGGGAATGCCACTTTGCAATGCTCATGTTTGGAAGTTGTGAGCGTAAATAAATGCCCCAATATGGAAACTTTCTCTCTGGGAGTCATAAATTCGCCAATTTTGAAGGGGATTCGAATATCAATGGGGGATTTTGATTTAATATTGGAGGACGATCTCAACACAACGATTGAGAGGTTGTTTCACCAACAGGTAACACTTCATTCCCCAAATTCAATTGTTATGTTTTCATATCTAACTCATTTTACTGATACCATCTTGTCGATGCCAAAACCTCGCATTTTTTTTTCAACAATAGCTAATTTATTATTTTATACAAAGTTTTTCAACAATGACCCACTCCACTCCTATTTCCCCTTATCTTCCTTCTACTAACCACAAAAAGAGTAACATGAATCTTCTTATAACTATAATGACAACCACCTCCTTCTTGTATTTTCTCCATAATATATACATGTTTTTGTTTCTTTCTTACTTTCTATTCTTACTCAAATGTTATCTTCTTAGTAATACGTGACAATCTACACATACTTGATCCACTGGTAACATCAAGACACCAACATGTAAAATCATTTACGTAAAGGAGGATGAGAAATTCGAAAAGGAATGAGGAAATAGAAAAAGTAGGAGAGGAAGGGAAACAGATTAAAGATAAAAAGAAAAAGGTTTTCAAAATTAATAAAAACAAAGAAAGAAAAAAATAATGTTATTTATCCCATTTAGTAAAAATTATAGGTGACGGTTATTATGGAGAAGAGAGATGTTTGAGTGAGAAGAAAAAACAAAACAACAATTATTTGTCTTGTTATGTACTGTCGAGTGGAAGAGAGGAGTTACGGATGGAATCGATTTGGGATGGGGTGATCTAAATATTACATAGTTTGATTAGACTATAAGATGTCACAGGATTTCTCCTCTTACTCAGAACATGATTGGTTTAGGGAATTATGGCTCTTAAAGTGGCTGGTACAGCAAAACTATGTGTATGGAGGGAAATGCTAGTAGATAAATTACTGACTAGAATTAATCTAATGAGGAGAGAAATTATTGTATCTAGTAATCTATGCCTGTAGTGTAGGAAGGTGGAGGACACAGTCTAATATTTTTTTATTAATTATGAGGATGCAAAAAAAAAAAGTGAGATAACTCTGATAGATACTAGGAGTATCATTTATTAGACATAATAATATTGTTAACCATTTCGGAAACTTTCATTAAAAAAATAAATTAAGTATGAAAGGAAACATGGATAGTTATAGTGTGGAGATATGGAGACATAATAACATAATTGTGCTTAATAACGGGGTAGTGGATTGGTATGTGTATCCTGCTGGGCAAATTCAAAGCTGCTATGTTAGTGTTGGTGGTTACCAAAGAGTTGCGGATCATTTCTTGCAAATCATCTCTTATCTATTCTGGCAAATTTCTTGAACCAAACATGTGTAATCTTCGACAATCCATCATCTTTTATAGTGAAACTACTTAAATCTTTCCATCCAAACATATGATTAGTCTAACTTAAAATTATAATTTTAAAACAAGTTAGTGTTAGATTAATTTCTTTTACATGAAAATATTAGAACTTAATTAGTTGTATTAGTGCAACAAACCTTAAAACATTAAGTAGTTATATAAAGTCATGTGTTTTATTTTATAATTATGGACTAAATTGTCTCTTCAAACAAAAGCTCATAATGTCAAAATGATGCATATGTTCATGTACCTTGCGTCATAAACATCTCCTTTTTATAATGACATCTACCATATATACCTAAACTACCCATGCCAATCAAATAAATACACATTTAGGCTTTATTTGGTTGGAGGAGTGGATTTGAGGGAATAAATATTTGAGTGGATTGTGTGTGGATAATAAAGTTGTTTTGATTAATGGATAGATGATAAGATTTGAAGGGAATGTTTGTGAAAATTTAGAAATGATTTGATAGATGCTATAGATTTCTTATTTTTTTAATTGATATATTTGTGAAATTACTAATTGACCTTTATGAAATTACCAAAGTCATCACCCACTTACAAGGGTGTTTCGTACTTTCAAACTTGCTTACAAGGGCTTACAAGGGTTGTTTCGTAATTTTGAATTTCATCCTTTCAAATCTCTTTATTTGAGCACCATCCCATCCAATCCATCATTCCAAATTAATGCAACCAAACAGACTTACAGACTTTATCCATAACAATCCATCCTCTTCTGCAGTGGAACCATACAATTGGTTCAAGCAAGCATAATGTTAGTGTAATGATTCATCTCACGTACACATTTTTCTTTTAAGACCGAAGAATTAAAATTAATGAGAACATTTAATCCTTTTACATAAAGAAAATAAAAACCCTAACACTAAATTGTCTGCACATAATACCAATAATATGACTAAAACATTGCCTATTCGAATTTACATACAAACCCAGCAAGTACAACCTAGATAAGGAATTACATAGCAGTAAAACACAATTCCAAATGTTAAGTACACCATTCGAGCTTTCCATGAAAACTTCAGGATAACACCATTAGACCACTCTTCTACATTTACTCAAGCATTGATCCTTACATATGTGGCCTTATCTACTGCACCTTGGTTCTGGTTTCCGTTGAGTCTTCCCCAGCCCTCTTAAGTGAGTGAAGATTTGTTGTTGGAGTGATATGTTAAGTTGCTTTGTAGCATAATAGTACCTATTAACTCTCAATGTCCCTTAGACTTCAGAAGCAGTCTCTTCTCTAGTAGTTGACTAGGCCAATAACCTACAAATACACCAAATTAAATCAAATACATTGCATCCTATCCACCCATGCCCATTACACGATCCCTAAGTCAGAGTCCCACCTACCACCTCACACTGTGCTTACTTAATAATTTTCAAACAGTCCACAGTGTTCATTCCTTTTCTTCAATATTTTGCCCATAACCATCCTTTCATCTCTGTCATTACCAGGATTTCGGCATCATCTACATATCAGATTTTCTTTTTTGCTCTAACCAATTACATAGATATAAATACATCCCACGTACACGTACTCCCACAAAATATACCAGGGTGTTTTATACACTAGTATCCCTAAATAAATGCCTACTGAAACCAGTAACACCCCTTTCTTCATTACCTAAAAAAGATGACCAACTAAGCATGCCATAGGCCTTAATATTTTTTTTTAAGCATATGGTTACTTTTCCAGCAATAGAAATAATTAAATAGAAAACACTTAAAAAGAGTATTTCAATCCTGTTACAAAAGACCTAACACCTAAGTTATAAAAAGAAAAGTCTCTACAACTGAATAATGCATCTCTATCCATGTTCAATAATGCATCTCTAACCATGTTGAATAATGCATCTTTATCCATGCTGACTTGGATTAACCTGACTCAAGAAGAAACTATCATTCCCACACTTCAATTAAAACACTCCAATAATTTTCATTGCTATGACATGTATGTCCTGTGATGTCTCTTCATAGAATTTGCTACAAGTAATGGCAAATACCAGATAAGCAATATCAACTTCCAGCAAATAATTAAAAAACTTATACCAGCCAAATCGTATTGTTGATTTCTAAGCATAATGTTGGATTGAAACACCAATCAAAAAATGTAAATTTAGCTTTCGCATTCCTCTTAAGAATTCATTGCCAAGTCTTGACTTATACTGATGATAAAACCTCATTCACTTTAAACACTTTACCTCTGAAAATTACACTGTTCATGGATTTCCATAAATTCCACACAACTCCTATCCATACTATTTTCCACAATATGTTTTGCATACTGCCTATCTCCGTAAGCTCAAAACTCTGAAAATGTTCCATAAAAATGTCTGAATGTGCACTGTGTATACTTGTCCACTGGTCACACTTGTACCATACCTTGCTTGCCTCCTTACATGTTATTAGCATATGATTAATTATTTCTACGTATCTAATCCAAAAAACATAGTTATTTATAGAAGAAACTACTCCTATTTTCAATAGTTTTTTATATGTAGGCAACTTATCTAGAATATCTCTCCAAGCACATGATTGAGTTGTAGGTAACACTGGATTTTCAAAATTTCTCAAACAATTGCTCATTATTTCCATTTTGAACTTTTCTTATCTTCCTATAAGTTATGTTGGAAAAATGCCTCTTATGATGCAATGTGGAAAAATTCAGAGTAAGACAAGTGCAGGAGAAACAACAAAAATCAAGGAATTTGATATTTAGTTTTTTTTTCCCCATAAATTTAGGGTGTTAGTTACCAAATCTAGTAATCGTTTATAACAAACCTTCTGATTTTATAATTAGTTTTAACTATTTTTTAGTTTAGATATGTTTTTAAATTATGATTTTATATTCTGTTCTTCTTGAAGATGTATAAATATTAGTTTACATCAATAAAGATTTATCCTTGCACCCAAATATAACAACAAGTTGACATAATGGAGTATATTGTATTACTTTGTTCCAAGCCCATATATAAATATGAAATACTTGAAAAATCCAGAACAAGTACTTGTGTACCTAGAACAATTCTCATTCTATTCAGCTCTGCATAGCCTCGGCAAATACCCAACCTTCTCTGCTAAAGAGTTTCCCTGCTAGGTACAAGAGCTCTGCACCTTTTCACTTCCTTCTTCTCTTGATTTGACGCATAGCCGGGCGTAATAGCTTTTGTGGTGCAGCACTCGCAAGGGCTACGAATTAAATAGCTTTTGTCATCGCACCATATCATATTTATTTGAAAATGTAAAAGTGTATGCATCATTTAATTGGAAAGCAAAAAATAGAAAGTGAATTTGAATACGGAATAACTGCAGTGAATCATAATAAAAACAATGATGATATTACTTTAAATGTCATATAAGCTGTGTTCTAAATGTAAAAATGGTATATAAACAACATATCAAAATTAAGTTCATAATTTAACTAGAAAATAAAAAAGAAAAACGAACTTTAATATAAGGTAATTTTAGATTTCACAGCTAATGATGCAAATATATAGTTTTTAACAATCAAAGATAAATCCAAGTGATCTCAATTAAATACGAAGCATATGCTTGTCTATTAACCTGTCATTGTGTTTCTTGGCTTTTTAGGGTTTCTTCGACTATTCAAAACGTATCATTCTTGACTATTATCTTGACATAACGAAAGTTCAGCACAGAAAACCTGTTATTTCGGACAACTTTTTTGGCAGTTTCAAGAAATTGGAATTTGACTCAGCATGCAATAGAGCTATCGTAATTCCATCTCATGTGATTCCTTACTTGAAGAGCCTAGAAGAATTGAATGTGCATAGCTCTGATGTAGTGCAGGTAATATTTGACATTGATGAGAGTGAGGTCAAGACGAAGGGAATAGTACTTGGTTTGAAAAAGCTTGCTTTAAACAAATTGTCAAATTTAAAATGTGTATGGAAGGAAAACCTTGGAGGAATTGTCAGCTTTCCCAATTTGCAAGAAGTGGTTGTCAATGGTTGTGGAAGTTTGGTAACATTGTTCTCTTCATCCCTAGCCAGAAATCTTGAGAAGCTTGAGACACTTGAACTAAACAGTTGTGAGAAACTAGTAGAAATAGTTGGAAAAGAAGATGCAATGGAAAATGGAACGACACTAATATTTGTATTCCCTTGTTTGTCCGTGCTAATTCTGTGGGGAATGCCAGTCTTGAGTTGCCTATATCCTGGAAAACATCATCTGGAATGCCCCTTGTTAGATACATTACATGTGGGCTATTGTCCGAAGTTGAAGCTATACACATCAAACTTTGATGATGGTTAGAAAGAAGGAGTTATAGAGGCTCCAATTAACCCGCTACAACAACCTTTGTTCTCGGTTGAAATATTGGTAAAGAAGCATTTAACATTTTGACATTTTTGTGCTTTCTTTTCATTTCATTATATATTTTCCTTCTATCCCTTCTACCTAATATCAACTATGGATTTTTGTTTTGAATTTGTTAGGCTTCTCCCAAACTGAAGAGTCTGGCACTCAATGAGGAAAACATTATGTTGTTGAGCGATGAACGTTTGCCACAAGACCTTCTTTACAAGTTAAATTATCTTTATTTGTGCTTTGAGGATGCTGACAATGAGAAAGGTACTTTGCCATTCGATTTCTTTCACAAGGTACCCAGTTTAGAACATCTTCTTGTACAGACATGCTTTGGTCTGAAGGAGATATTTCCCTCTCAGAAGCTTCAAGTTCATGAGACAATACTTGCCAGATTGAAAACATTATCCTTGTTGGAACTAAATGAGTTAGAGTGGGTAGGTTTAGAGCACCCATGGGTACAACCATACTCTGAAAAGCTTGAAACGTTAAAGCTCGAGAGCTGCCCTCGGATAGAAAAAATAGTTTCGTGTGCAGTGTCTTTCATCAATCTTAAACAGTTATGGGTGATGTTCTGTGACACTATGGAGTACTTATTCACATTCGGAACACTCAAAAGTTTGGTGAAACTTGAGACCCTAACTGTAACAAACTGTGAATCAATGAAAGAAATTGCAAAAAATGAAGATGAAGATGGTTGTGATGAGATGGTATTTGGACGACTCAGATGCATTGATCTAAATGGGTTACCAAGCCTAGTGAGCTTTTATTCAGGGAATGCTACTTTGCAATGCTCATATTTGAAAAAGGTGATAATAGCTAAATGCCCCAACATGAAAACTTTCTCTGAAGGAGTCACAAAAGTGCCAATGTTTTTGAGGATTAAAACATCGAAGGATTCTGATTTAACCTTCCACGGAGATCTCAACGCAACAATCCAGCAGTTGTTTAGCGAACAGGTAAGAATTCATCATCCCAATTCAATTGTTATTTTTCTTTTATAATTTGTCTAATTTTCTATTACAATATTACTACAAAATACTTTTAATAATGTTTTCAATATTATATTAAAATTTTTAAATGAAAGTAAAATATATTATTTCTTACTTGAGGCATGAATAGTGCATTATTACATTTTCATTTTTTTTCATAAAATACTATTTTTCTCTATGGACAAATTTATTCAAATATATTACATTATTCACCAATAGGGTTTTGTATGATAAATAGAACATAAAAAATATTTATAAAATATTTATCCTTTTGCGTAAGGATTTATTAGTTATGACATTATAATTTAAGCATTTAATTCAAAGATATTTTTAATAGGTCTTCAGTATACTTTTTCTATAGTTATTTGATCCTATCTTCAAGAGAGTCTATTAGTTTTGTTGAATGAGGTAAACATATCCCTTGGTTAAGATTATAGCATATTTATGGGAAATAAAAATTATAATTTTTTAACAAAATTATTTTTCTCTACTTGCCTAACTAAGTCTTTAATTATAAAATTTATTTGTTATGAAATTTTTTGGAGATTAGTGAGAAATACAGTTGAAATTTTTGGAAATGATTGAATATTATGTATAAGTCCAAACTGAACGTAGTCATACTAACACTATTAGTATTTTAGAGGAGTAGGAGGAAAAAAAAAACGTAGTTCACACACTCCTTCACATAATCACTTTTTAAACTCAAAGTTGTTTATAAGTTTGATACCGTAGAAAATAGGAGTAGAGTCTATAAGGAATTATATTTAGTCTTATCAAACATAAATGGACATGCGCATAGCTCAAATGAAAATTTATAGCAAAAGAAATGTGGAATTTAAGAGAAATGTATTAGAGCAAGGAGTTGAATTGCTATAGAGCAGCCAAATTTCTTGCATATTCGCCATATAACTATAAAAATGCAAGGCTTGTAATTTCTTGTTGATGTAGCAAACCCAAAATGTCTTACATGACTCGACAATAATGCTTTTAACCTTAAACAGTGTTCAAAGCTTTCAAACAAAATAGGTGTATAAATAACATGTCAATAAAGATGAACATACCAAAAATTTGGAAAAATTAAAATGATTACAAAGAGAAAATAAAAACTTCATACATATGTAAAGAGGAGATCCGCTTCTATGAATAGCAAGTTTTATCTTGCTTTATTATCCTCGTTTCTTTTTAATTTTCGAATCCAAGCGGTTCTTTTTTTATTTGAACCACATAAAAGAAATTACTACTAAAAAATTTAAATCAGAAACAAATATCTAAATATTTAGTATTATTTATTTAATTTTTTAAAATTTGAAATATAAAAAGTAAAAACAATTATTCAAAACTAAAATCATGTCTGGTAAGATTGTCCACCGTATTCGTTACTTAATTTCGAACTACATTCATTTTTTAACATTACTCAATTCGAACTTTCTATTAAAAATTATATTATCATCATTTAAGGTTTTTTTCAATTTAAATTTAGACAACTCAGAAATTTATGATAACTCTATATAATATAATAAGTCTATTATCAAATATACACTAAAAAAAATTATTAGTAAAAAATTTAAATAAAAACAAATTTTTAAATATTTTATATTATTTATTTATATTTTTTTAAAATCTGAAATATAAAAAATAAAAACAATTATCCAGAATTGAAAAAAAAACCAACCTGGCTTTTATCCCTTTTCGGTGAAAACATGATGTATTATTGATTTCTAGATAACTGTATAATATAAAAAATCAAATAGATCTTAAAATTACATGATTTTTTTATATAATAAAGGAAAAATATCTTTACCTTTCTTTATGAAAAATTATCCTTTATGATTTAGAGATTTTAGAGAATTGATAAGATAGATTATTCAAATCCTTTTTCTCATGTGAGATGGTTCTTAAATACTCTGAAAATCCAATGAGTGACAATCTACAATTTTACTTCCTTTTGACTTTATGGCTTTGGTTCGTCGGGAGAGTGAATTTGAAGAGATTTGAATGGTTTGTGTGTGGATGGTAGGATTGTTTGGATTAATTAATAGATGATAAGATTTAAAGGGATTTGAGGAGAATGGTTATAAAAGTTTGAAAATAATTTAATAGATGTTAAAGATTTATTTTAATTTTTTTAATTAATATATTTATAAAATTATTAATAATTTAATAAATGTTATAAATTTGTTTTAATTTTTTTAATTAATATATTTATGAAATTATTAATTGACCTCCTGGTGCACATGACAAACCCTTAATCCCTTAATCTAGTTATATGGGATTTTGTAATTTTCAAAGTCATGACCCATTTAGAAGGGTATTTCGTAATTTTCACCTTATTTACAAGGGCTATTTCATAATTTCTATTTACATCCTTTCAAATTTCTTTACATGATCAAAGATCTCATCGTGCAAATCCATTTTCTCGAATTAGGTAAACCAAACAGAATGTATATTTTACAACCTCTCTTGATAAATGTAAGATGGAGAAACATATGTACTTGGCAGAGAGATCATCTTTGCCTTAGTTGTGTTTATAGATATAAATCTTGTCTTTTTGCTATTATTAGAAAACTGTTCTTTATTGGCCCAATTATTATTTTATCATTTATTATTAATTTATTTATTTATTAATCTCTTCAATTAACAAGTAAAATGTCTCATTCTCGTACTTAACTTATGTAGCATTATATATGTAACATCCACAATATTTTATAATATTAATAATTAATATTGTTTTCTGCATCATCTATGTTATGATGCCACTAAACTACATCTGCTGATGAGTTCTGACTGAAAGAATATCCATGTTTAGAACTATTGAGAGGTTTAAGAAAACTGACGAAAGTATTTGTATATTGTTGTTATTCCGACTGACGATATTAGAAAAGAGTTGGTTTAAATCAATTAGGTAGATTAGGAGACGGATTATTAGTCCTGAGATGATTTAAAGGAATAGGAGACTTAAGATCAATAGTTAGAATATATATATTATCGTGGTTTTAGATATTAAGAAATGAAGTTATAAGGGACAAAGCATAGGACAGAGCAGGTTTAACAATAATTATGTAAGAGTATGATCTATGCTTTTATTCACGGGAAGATATGAAGCTACCATAACATAAGGTTATTAGATGGAGGCTTTATTAGGTATTTTGTTAGTAATCTAAGACTAACACCATTAGTTCTTGTATTTGTCTTAAAAGAACGACAGACGATACAATTGGTATGGAATTTTGGATGAACTTAAACATATATGGAAACCAGAGGAACCTATATAATTTAATTTTGCCTTCACTTTGAAGATTTTGAATTTAAGGGATTGGTGGATGAGTAAAGAGTACGAATCAAGAAGATTCTTATCAGAGAAGACATATCTGAACACCTGTAAATAAGGATAACTTTGTAGGTGTATAAGTATGTTAGAGACCGATTTCCAAAAAAGCTTCACGTCTACAATAGAAAAAAAGTTTAGGTGCAAAATGAAAATAAGAGGTGAATAGAATTAAAATATTCAGAGAATTAAGGAAACTCTGTTAAAAATAAATTAGATATTTTGTTAAGATATTCTGTTAGGAATTTGTTAGAGATTATAAGAATAAATATGGGATGAGTAGGAGGATTAAGGGAAGGAAATAAGAGTTTAGGGTTGGGAGAGTTGAGCTGCCATCGTACTCGTAATCTTTCTGTTTTCTATTTCTTTCAAGTCTGATTTTTGCAGTTAAATAAACCAGAGTTTCTTTAGCTTGAGCCTATCAAATATTCTTTTACTACATATAAGTCTGACCTCGTTGTTTTCTTTTCTTTTTAAACAGTAAAAAATAAAATTTATCAAAGTATTAAAAGAATGTCTCAACTCTATACTGGAAACAAACCCAACTATCCTCGTCTGGCCGTTTGGACTGCTTCCAATTGGATTATAAGTTCTGCTCGTGAAGACTGGTAGTTAAAATAATTACATGCTCCCTTTGGTGAGTATCACCCAGAATGAATGGGCTGCGTTAATCTCATCCAGAATGATCGGCCTCCAAAGTGAAATTGGGATTCTACCTTTCTCTCTTTGATGTATTTTTTTTTTTTTTTACATAGCCAAAAATAAATAGAATAAAAAAAAACATTTCAAGGATGTTTCAACCCGTTTATAGAAAAAATATACCGGTTAAGAGTGGTCAGAATCCGAATAAGGACCAATACACAGTCAAATTAGAGAAAGCAAAATACATGTTTGGAAAAAAAGTCACCTACACTACTCTGCTCCCTCCCCCTACCATCACAAAGTAGTGCACACCCAAAGTAAGCAGCCTCCTAACCTTCTATCCCGGTACATCATTCTAAAAAAACAAGAATCTCCTTTCTCGTAAAAATACTTGCATGTATCCCCCTAAAACCTTTCATGGTCAAATTTTTGTATTATCCTAAGAACTTTAAACATTTAATAGGTGAAAAGTGTTAATCTGAGTATGAAAGTTGAGCTAGAGTATTGTTTTTTGAACTTAAACTTGTGCTCTCTGGTGTATTGTGTTTTGAACTTCCTGTGCTTTATAAGCATACATCAAACAAACAACATATTGTATTGACCCTACCCTATTTGATTACCACTTCTTCCTTTGAAGGCCAGCTACAACTTGTCTATTTCTAATTATTGAAAGTCTGCCGAGCATATCGCTAGGCAAAAGTACCAATCTGATGGATCCCATTTTAAATCTGATAGATCCCATTTTGCTATTTATCGTTGACTAATAACACATCACATCACATATTGGTAGTTATCTTTTTATAATCAAAACCTAAACTAAGTTTATGGAAACCCGTTATATCATAATTATGCGGGGAACTATTAGGAAGAGACTATTTGAAAGGGTGACGGTAGGATCTTTGAGTGACGGCATTAATTTGTTACAATTTGTAGATAATACATTATTTTTTTGCCAACCTACATATCAAAGTATCCTAGCTATCTAATATATATTGTGCTGTTTTGAAATCACTTCTGGTCTAAAGGTGAACTTGTTGGGGTAAATGATGAGCATCTGTCAATTTTTTCTAAATGCTTAAAATTGTAGGTGCATGACAGTTCCATTTAGATATCTAGGCAAGACTATGGGGAACTCAAGGTTGATTTCCTTCTAGACACCAATCATTGATAAAATCAAAACAAGATTATCTAGTTGGAAGGGGAGGTGTCTATCAATGGCTCACTGGGTCTGCTTAATCAAATCTGTGTTAACTGCATTGTCATTATATTATTTGTCCTTTTTTAAAGCCCCATGCAGTGTTTGTAATACTATTAAAAAGTATTCAAGCTAAATTTTTTGGGATTGGGGTTTTGAAGGTAGGAAAATAGCCTGGGTAAGCTATTGGGGGACTAGGCATAAAAGATATTGGTAAATTTAACGTTGCCTTGCTTGCTAAATGGAAATGGAGGATGGGCGTAAAGGAGGGTGGTCTGTGGAAGAAAGTGTTGCATTTAAGGTATGACACTTAGAGAGATATGTATTCTAATAGAGGGATTACCAAAATGTCTAGATGGTGGTGTGATCTTTGCAAAAGCTGCAATGTGAGTTACCAAACTAATTGGTTTGACTCTAGGGTAAAATGGGTGTTAGCAGACGGTAATCAAGTAAGACTGTGGGAGGATAAATGGGCTTGCTCTCGAACACTTCAAGAAAAATTTTCTAGATTATACTCTTTATCAATTTGCAAAGATAGAGTTATAAGTAATGTTGGGGTGTGGGTGCAGACAGAATGTGGGAAAATACTTTGGAGACACGAGAGATTAATGTGAGAAAAAGTACATGAACAACAGTTACTGCAAGTATTAGAAACTAATTCTCCTAAGGAAATGATGTCTGGCATAGAAAGAAAATGCAAAAGGAGTATTTTCAGTAAGATCAGCTTACAGTATATCGCAGGACAATCTAGTTGGAGAAAATAATTGTGTGTTTAAATCTTTGTGGATTCTAAGACTCTCCCAAATCCACTGCACTTTGGCTGGAGAATTATTTTAAATAAGATACATAGTAAAGCTAATTTGGTGAGAAGAGGGATGGTGTTGGGAGATACATAAGCAAGTTTGGGGTTATGTGATAGGTGGATAGGTATAACTTCAGTGCACCATAATCAACCAAATGTTAATTTTTAACACTTTCATTGTATAGAATTAAACTTTAAACAAAATATGAGAAATACATGGAACTATAGAAATATGGTTATGTTTAGGCAAGGTACGATAGATGTTGAAGAACTATGGTATATGACACAACTGAATGGATGGTTATGGCTTAAAAATAAGTATGGTTAATTTTATGTACTCAGATTGGTATCAAAATTCCCCGTGAAGTGCTTAAAAACTCTGTGATGTACCAAGGTGCTAAATCATTTTGTATAAGTAAAGATGAATTTTGCTACTGTTTGTTGTTTATATGATGAATTGTAGGCTATAAATTACTTATACACCTGTTGCTACTCATCTTTGATTGGGATGTTGAAGTCTTATGTCGAGTCTCTCCTGCATCAGTATTTATTAGTTGCAAACACCATACAACATTAACACATATTTTACCAATCAACTCTAATAATAGAAATTGAAGTTTGAATCCTTTATTTATTTATTTTTCCAACAAAACAGTGTTCTAAAATGGTGTTACAGTTTTGTCATGAAGTGCAGCAGCTCCGCTCCATATGCATCAGGGTTGTATTGGGTTACGTTGTTGCAATTCATGTTATTTAAAATCGCTTGTCATTGGTGTGATTTGCAATTTAAAACCCTGATTCTAATTGTTTTCCAACTAAAGAAATTTATGGAGATAGTACTGTACTTCTCTGTATATAGATGATTGAATGAGAAAGAAAGCTGTTTACACTAAATATCTCAACTACAATTGTACATGTATTCACATTTTGAGGTTATGCATCAGCATTTCTTATGCCTAATGTTTTCTTTATAAAATCTTTTAGCTTATGAAAAAGATATAGTCCACCTGAATCTTTCATATATAGTTTTTCCTATCAACTCACTTTGTCTCATATGTTCAGGTAATCCATCAGTCATAATAACAGTAATGAGTATCTCAAGTTCTTCTTCCTGAAGGCATCTGGTAAGTTCAAGACATGTGTTCCTGCAGACATGCGCATACTACAATTTTTACAATATATTTGTCATTCTATGTCATTGCATTTCCTTGTATTCGCTTACTTTATTTGAAACAAATTAGTTAAACTTGAACATATAACTGTACTTTTATTTTTTTAGGTTAACTGGGATTTCCGCATTGCAATAAGACGTGGTGGGAAAAAATAATGGTAATATAGCCCATAAGTATTATGAGCAAATGTTTGAGTCTCTCTTTTTTCTTTTTAAGTGATTCAAATATGAATAAGGTGGACCCACGCGACCATCTGTTGTGTGTGATTAAGTCTGATATATTCTATATCTGTGTATGTGAGTCCCTGAAGTTAAATACTTTGAAGATTGAACTTCCTAACAATGTCATCTCTACATCCCCTCCTTTTCAAAAAACTGTGTTTGAATTGAGAATTAAATAAATGTTACGCTCATCCATTATTAATGCCTCTTTTATCACGTTGGACCCTAATAGGGATAATCCTTCTATCCATAATGAGTATAGAGCCATCTCTTTAGTTGAGTGTGTGTATAAAGTGATTTATAAGTTATTAGCTAATAGGCTCAAGAGGATTTTACTGAATGTGATTGATAGAAACCAAATTATTTTTCTTAGTGATATGGGTATGTTGGATAGTATTTTAGTTGCTAACGAAACCGTAGATCTTTTAAAGAAATTTAGCACATGTAAAGTAGACTTTAATTAATGCGAGTGATATTTAATTATACACATATATGTACACTTTAATTGAACTGAAACAAATTTAACTAACATAATTATATTTAATAAATAATAAAAATACTCACATTAATTATCTTTACTATACAATTAAGATAATTTTAAGTTAACTGATATATAAAAAAATATTAATCGATTAAGAGTTACTAACATTATATGGATAAGTATAAGATTTGTCATCTTAATTCATACAAGTTTTGTGACTTATGACTTCTACAACTTAAAAGATGATTCTTTTTAACATTGTATGAAAAATAGTTTTAATGTATACAGAAATATTACACTATAAGAAAATCAAAATATATATTTAAATTTAAACACTTGTAAAATGAAAATCATTAGAGAAAACAAACAATAAGAAGCCTTTATAACGACAACTGTTTAGATCAATAATTAAATCTTAGTGAGCATAACTGAATGATTAACTAAATGTTAGTGGATGTTAGAGAAAGTTGATAGAGATAAGTTTCTCTTTAGGTAATGATCCGATCATAATAATGTTCGGTTTTGTTGACTTTTCTTTTTTATCAAATAAATTAGTAGGAGCACTTTAAGTGTGCCAACCTTACTTAAATTAACAACAATTTTGATCATACCCCTTAAAATATTGTTAGGTTTTGTTGACGGCATAGAACTATCACAATATTGTTATTTACTTGAAGCAAAGATGATGCTAATGTCATCTTAGTATTTTCACACTTTGATTAATGAAACCAAATTTATGCAATTGGAATCTAGCATGGCCAAAACCATTTAATTAACTTTCCTACGGAAAGAATTACAATTAAATCAAAAAAATAGACGGATATAATAATGTCCAAATAAATCAATTTACGAAATCGAATTTTGTTATGAATAAATCACACAATTAATATACTTAAGAAACTTCATTTACTTTTAACAAAAATGTAATTAAGTAAAATAATAACAAAATAATAAAAAAAAAACATATACTATTAGACAGTCAGATTAGATGCAATGTTTTTCTTAATTTAGATTTGAAGAAATTATACTTCTATTTTTTCATTCCTAATAAATAAAAGTAGCATATTCTCTCCAATTTTAATACAAGTATTTATCTTTTTTCTAATTTAATAGAATAATATTTGCATTCCTTTTACTTTTTAAATAGATATTCATCTCTTTTTATTTTATTTTAAAATATTATATTAAATATATATAAATAAATAATAAATTTTAAAATTAAGTTCTAAAACAAAATATTGTTTAATCACTTATTTATAAAAAAAAATAAGTCTTACCTTATTAAAAATATAAGAAAAATAACTTTTATTTATTGAAAATATGAAAAAGATATATCCTTATTTAAAAATTATGGAGAATATAATTTTTAAACATGTTTATTTTATAAAATTATAGAAAGGATAGATGATATTAAATATAAAATAAAAAGATAAATAAATGTAACTTTTACATTTAGATAATTATCATTTTATTCCCCTGGCTAACTTTATGTTCTTTTCAATCTCATGCTTTAATACTAGAAAGGTACAAAGATCAATAATTGAGTTCTTTACCACTCTCTCTTTTCGATAATGCATATATATTTTAATCTTTCTAAATCACCAAGGGCTTGTAATGATTTACACAGTCCCATATTTTATCACAACAAGCACTAACTCTGTTTCTCAACCACTGAACCACCGCACCCAAGACACTCATGGATTTCTTTTTTTCTCTTTTGAACATCACGCTTTACATTCCACTGCATCTCCTTTCACGTTATCTAATTATCTTCTGGAAAATCATATAGGAAAATAATTTATCCATACTCAAAATGATGGTTTCCACTTATGTGAAGACAAAATAATATAGATTTATAGGATATATGATATGAGAAGAGGAAAGAGATAAAAAAAAAAAAAAGTATATAACTTCGAAATGTAAAATTCTCACACAAATTATTTTCAAAAAGAATTTTATTATTGTTAAACTTTAAGATAATTTGTATATAAAAAAAATAAGAAACATAACTCTTATGTGCGACAATTTAAGCAAATTAAAAATTGTTTTAATCAATTAAAAAAAAAGTTTTGTTTAGTTCTACCAAATTTTACAAAGTTAAAACAAGATTTTAATAAGTTTATATAAGTTAAAATTATCCTTTTAGTGTTTGTAATATATTAAAATAATACAAAATGCTTAAGTGATTTTAATTAGTGCAATTTTGCTTCCATCAATTTTAGTAAATCTACTATACAAAACTTAGGTAACGAAATTTTGAAATAAGTTTAAGGGTGATTATATTTTAATACTACTGTTTACTTTAATTAGACACCAACATATATTATTATTTTATTTATATATAATATTTTATTAGTAAAAAGCAATATTAAATGGGAGTTATTTGTAATAGTAGTATCAAATTAATATTTTTCTAATTTAACAAGATTCCATAAGTATTTGAAAAGGAAACCATTTCAACACTGACATGGAGGATTGGTATCCTGTACCAATTTTATTTACATTACATTTGTTTACAAATTATAAAATTAGTGCATATAATTATAATTTCACCAATCCCACTCTTTTTCCATGGTTCCTTTTTCTGTCAATGTAAATTTGTTTATATCACACCAGATCCGAGCGACCCATACATCTCACCTCAATAATACTAATTTGATAATTAACATATTTTTATATTATCATCGAATAATTATAATTATAATTTCACAATCCACACTGTTTCCGTTGTTCCTTTCTCTGTCTATATGGAAATTTTTATATCAAACCCAGAGACAGCTAACCCTAATTCATCCTCCTTTATTTATTCCTCATCACAATAACAGTAACACTCTCACATACTCTTTCTCTTTCTTGTGCTAAAATGTGTGTGAGTGTTAGAAAGAAGCATAGTCTTAAAGCTAACAACTGTATCTCCCTCAATCTCATCTTTTGCATAAAAAATTCATTTTCTAAGATCACCTCAATCCAACACAATCTGTAAGTCTTCTTCTATTCACACTCATATCTCTCTTCCTTCCTTTCTCATTATTTGACTTCATCTTTTCTTACTTACAAGCCTTTGCCAACTATTTCACCAAACTCCAAAACATCTTTCTCCAGCCAACCCTATCAAATTCATACAAGGTAACATTATTCTAATACAGACCCTTATAGCTTATTTCTTATTTTTCATTTCCACTTTATTTTAATGATACACTTCACAATCTTTTTAAATTGAATAGTAGAGCAATCATAATAATTACTATTTTTTTTTCAAATTTTTTATTATTATTTATTAATTATGTTAAAAGATAGGACGTATTGTCATAAGTCAGGAATTTATTATTAATGTTCATATAATTATCAAGCTTGTTTGAGATGCCTCAGTCATTTGGTTGGTTCTGGCGGGAATACTGGCAAGTGTGTACTATATCAGAGGCTCCATAGCAGCAAATGTTTCAGAAGCAGTTTTAGATCAGAGGTAGGTTAAACATATACGATATTACCAAAAACCTTCTTGCTCTATTTCCGTAATAAAAGCTCAATATTGGGAACTGCTTTGGTCAGGTTAGATAGATATCCTTTCACTGGCAAAATTCCAATTTAAAGCTAGCTCAAAATTCTCAAGAGTTGTTGTTCAGCTTGATTATTACACGAGTCAATTCCTGCACCAGTGGCACTGCCTTGAGGTTAGAAGAAAAATGTTCTTTATGCTTTCCTTAGTTTAAAATTATGATTAATATTGTATTTAAATTGTGATGCATCCATTCTTGTTCTGAAATATAAATATCTCTTTAAAATAGTTAATCAATTATTAAATGTTTTTAAATATAAAGCAATGTCATTTTTTGTAACGTATATTTGTTACAGATAACCGTTTTAGATCTTCTTTTTATTATTACCAAAACTTCAAATAATTTATAAACAACAGAAACGGTTATTACTGATAATTATTTAGTTATTATGACTACAGTTTTAGTGACAACCATTTTAATTATTATTTTTTGAACGACAAACCATTTTAATTATTTTTTCTGTTTAATTAGTGCAAGAGGTTTACACATTAAGTATATAATTATTTAGATAAAACTTTAACAATAGTTTTTTCTGTTTTGTTATTATTGACAGTTTTTTTTTTCTTTATTGTGTTGCAATTTGGATTTATTTTTTTAATTGTTAAAGAGGATCTACTCATGTATAGGCCGTATAAGATCCCACCAGACGATTATATATATATAAATAGTCTATCAGATTTTAATAATAAAAAATATTATAAAGAATTGTTCAGACGCATTAGACGATTTATTAGGTAATGTATATCAAGATTTGAGAAATTATATTAATATGTATTTATTTTATAAAAAATAAAGTTATAAAGATCATTGTCAATATACTTTCTTGAGTACGTATAGAACTAACTTTTGATGTTAGCTTGGATATGAATCGTAGGAATAATTGATTCTAGAAAGGAGGGAGTTTGAATGGAGCCAAGATTCAAAATGTAGCATATAAAACCAATCAATAAGCAAATCAAAAACACAACACTAACAAATTTTTATACTGATTCATTTCAACTCTTGGGTTACTCCAATTTTCTCTCAAGCAAATTACTCAAGAGGTACTATTGATCAAATAAATGATTACACCAAATACACAAATCTCCCTAGATTATACTAAATATACAAACATGTCCAAGTTATATTAAGTACACAAATATCTTTAAATTACCAGTCCTAATCAAATCCTGATACTAAGATCTCTCAAGATAAAAAAAGAATCACTTTCAAAGAAGACACAACTAAAGCCCCCAAGAGTTTACTTAACAAAGTGAAAAATTATAAAGTTTCCACACAAACCTAGAAGGATTAAAGCTCTAAAACACAACAGATATGATTATACACTCTTGAAAAGTTGTAGAAGAATTTCTCAGAACTTGATTGTTGTCTTCATCTTCATCTTGAAGTTTTTTATACAAATAAGGTTGTGTAGTGGAATCTTAGACCATATAGAGGTGAATAGATCGTCTAAAGGTCACTAGATCATTTAGTGCTTCAATAATCTCTCCATTTTTTGGTTTTGGATGGCAAAAGAATCTTCCATCTAGGCTGTCTGTTGGTTTAGACTTTCCTCCATTTCTCTTAGTTGATGCTAAACAACTCCTCTTTTACCTTAAAGCACTTGTTGAATTATCATCTTTACAGTGTAGAAAAGCATTTGGAACAGCTTGAACATCTTCAGGTGACATAAAAACAATAATTTCATAAATCGGTACAACAACTTACTCAAAGGGCTCAAAGGAAGCATTCATATTTAAATCCAGACCTAGTTTTACTTTTAGCCTGATAAAGTTGAAACCTTGAAAAGAAATTGTGAAGAAGGTTGGATACTCCATTTGTGAAAAGGTTGGGTTTTTGCAGAGATAAAAAAGAGAATAGGTGAGATGTGAAAAAGATTTGGAATTCTTATGGACAAGTGAGAGTAAACGATGTGATATGAAAAAATATTAAAAATGTAATTTTTCTTTTTCTTTTTGTGTTTAATTTAGACTTAAGGAAGGAAGGAATGTGTTTGTCTATTCCTCTTTTATTATTTTAGGAAATGAATGGGTTTGTCTCTTCATCTTTCATTATCTTAGGAAATGAATGAGCTTGTCTCTTCCTCTTCTATCATGAGTTTATATAAGGATTATTTTGTGGGCTAGGTCACAAGTGACAAATCACCATCTTACTTATCTCATAGATTTGAGTGGTACAAGAAAGTGTTCTAATTTCTAGTATTATGATTGTGATCTATTTATGATTGTTGGGAGCACTGCTTTGTAAATGAATTAATCATTCTGCAAACATGATTATTGATTGATAAAAGGGTTTTAGTTTCTATTTATATGTACATTTTGGTTATAATGCACTCGGTATATTTTTTGTTATGCCAATGTTTTATAATGTCTAATTTAAAGTAAATAGATGCATGATATTGCTATTTAACTGTAGCGAGTGGTTAATGGATATTTAATTATACACATATGTGTACACTATTAATTCAACTGAAACAAATCTAGAAACATAATTATATTTAATGACACTACAGAATTAACGCAAATGGGTAAATGGATGTTTATGCGGAAGAAGTCTTTGGTAGCTAGTTCAAGTTAGTTTAGCCTTTAATGAGACATAAATAACTTCGACTAGGTTGACGCTAGGATCGATGTAAAAAAACTAAACCCTAAACGGATGTAATAGAAAAATAAAAATAAAAATTATTTGTCAAAAAACAAATATTCACAAAGTTGAACATAAATCAATTTTAACATAGAACCAATCTAAGGTATAAACCAATTTCAAAGATAAAATCAACATATTTCAAAGAAAAATTCAAAACAATTTCAGAAGAAAAAAACAAAACAAATTTAAAAGTTATGTTTATGATGTTTGGCACAAAAGGCAAAAACATCAATCCATGGAGCTCGGCTCTCGGGAGGGCAGTCTTGGAAACTTGGCTATGGAGCTTAGCCTTCTGGAGTTAGATCTTGATAGTTTGGCTAAGGAGTTAGGCCTTTTAAAGATTGGCCTCATGTGTTTAGGAGCTTGCCTTTTTGGAGATAAATTCTGGAAAATAACTTTGGGACCTCAACCATAGAATTTAGTCTTGAGAGATTGGTTACAAAAGTCGAAAGTTTGGCTATGAAGCTTGACTACTCAAAGATCGATTAGAGTTCGGTCATGGGAGTTCAGTCATGACATCACGTGTGAGCTCGGTCATAGAGTTCGACCATGGGAGCTTGGTTGCGGAGCTCGATTCTCAAACTCGGCTCATGGGTCCTCGACTTTGGAGCTTGATCTTAGAAACTCGATCTTCGAGTTCGACCTTGAAACTCGATCTTCGAGTTCGACCTTAGGAGCTCAGTCATAGAACTCAATCTTAAAATATGGAAGTGAAATCTGGGTTATGGAGAGAGTTCTAGTATATTGTATAACTATAACTGGATATTACATTAATTTTCAGAGTAAGATAATGCTAACGTGATCTTAGTATTTTTCACACTTTGATTATGTGAAACCGAATCTATGCAATTGGAATCTAGCTACCAAAACCATTCAATTAACTTTCCTATTAAAAGAATTATAATTAAATCAAAATAATAACTACAACAACAAAAAATCAGTCAGAGATAATAATGTCCAAATAACTCAATTTAAGAAATTGAATTTTGTTATGACTAATTCAGTAAAATAGTAACAAAATAAAAGAAAAGTTAGATAATATTAGACGGTCAGTTTTAGATGCAATGCTTTTCTTAATTTAGATTTGAAGAAATGGTACTTCTATTTTTTAACTCCCACTAAATAAAACTAGCATATCCTCTCTAATCTTTAATATAGGTATTTTTCTTTTTCTAATGTTAATAGAATAATATTTACATTCCTTTTAATTTTTAAATAGATATTCATCTCTTTTCTATTTTATTTTAAATATTATATTAACTATAAATAAAAAATAATAAAATTTAAAATTAAAGTATAAAACAAAAATATTTTTATAAATATAAATTTAAATAACCTATTTATAAATAAAGTAAAATAAAAGTGTTATCATATTAAAAATATAAGTAAAATATATTTTATTTATTGAAAATATGAAGAAGACATATCCTTATTTAAAAATGATGGAAAATATAATTGTTTCAACATGCTTATTTTATAAAATGATAGAAGTATAAATGATATATTAAATATAAAATAAAAAGATAAATAGATGGAATTTTTACATTTAGATACTAAATATAATAATATGTTCTTTCTTATCTCATGCTTTATACTAGATAGGTACAAAGACCAATAATTGAGTTCTTTACCACTCTATCTTTCCAATAATGCACATATCTTTCAATCTTTCTCACTCACCAAGGCTCCTAATGATTTACACAGGACAACTCTTTTCCTGTTCTTCGTGATTTCTTTATGCACTCTCAGGGATTTTAAAATATTAAAATATTTATTTTGTATTATATAATTTAGAATTTAAAAAATTTATTTCGAATTTTTATTTATATTTTAAACTATATAATCTGGATACATTTTTTTTTTAAATTTTGAATTTTTTTTTTATATTTAGATTATAAAATTTAAAATATATTTTTATCTTTTGAATTATACAATTAAAATATATATTTTTTATTTTAAATAGTATAATTTAAAATACAACTTTTTATTTTAAATTATATATTATAAAAATAATTTTTTATATTTTAAATTATAAAATTTAAAATATTGTTTTAATTATCAGACTATGAATTTAAAATAAAAAAATTTAGAGAATGATTTATTTAATATTTTTCATAAAAGTATAATGATAGTTTACTTTATCTGTGTAGGTGTAGGAATAATGCGTCTAAGGTCCCATATGCCATCCCCACAAACACTCACTCTATTTTTCACCACCAAACCACAACATGATGCACAATTCCATGGATTCCACTGTATCTCCCTTTCTTCTGTTTCCAGGAAAATGATTTGTCCATACTCAAAATGATGATTTACACTTACAATTATTTAAAGAGAAAATAATATAGATTTCAAGGATATATGATATATATGATAAGAGGAAACAGAAACGAAGATGTATATAATTTCAAAATACAGAATTCTCACTAAAACTATTTTCAAAGGTTTTTATTATAGTTAAACTTTGAGATAAATTGTATTTAAAAGAATAAAAACAATAACTTTTATCTATGACAATTTAAGCCAATTAAAAGTTGTTTTTAACTAATTAAAATAAAGTTTGATGTAGTTCTAAAATATTTAAGAAAGTCAAAACAAGATTTTAATAAGGTTAAAACTATCTTTTTTAGTGTTTTTAATATATTAAAATAATACAAGAATGCTTAAGTGATTTTAATCAAATGAAAAATGTTTAAGTTTATAGAATTATCAAAAGCATCTTAGTTAACTAAAAACATTTTTAATCAATTAAAATTAACCTATATTTAAAAAAGTTACAAACACTTCATAAAAACCTTTGACTTTTTTACCTAAATAAGCAATTTTTATTCTTTAATTTCTCAAATAACACTCTTTATTCTTTAATTCTCAAATAACATTATTTTTTATTTTTCTTTTATTTGTTTTTTTTATTTTGTTATTTTTGTACTGTAGGAACATATGGCTCCAGAAGGAGATTAAATGGAACCTGAACTAAATTCGTTATAAATAGAAACTACCAACCAAGACAAAAATATATAAGCACAGATAGAATAGTTTTATACTAGTTCACCCTAATTTCTTGGGCTACGTCCAGTTCTCCCTTGAACAAACCATTCAAGAGGTTCCACTATTCAGCAAATAGTTACAACCAGTACACAAACCTCTACAGGTTACAATGAGTACATAAACCTCTCCGGGTTATCACGAGTACTCAAACCTCTCTAGGTTATACCAGTCTCAATCTCCTCCTGAGATCAAGACCATTCAAGATTGAAATAAACACTCTCAAAAAAGAGAACAATGAAAACTCACAAGAGTTTACTTCACAATAATGAAGAATTACACAATGGTTTCACACAACCCAAAACTCTAGATGCCCTCAATAGCAGATTGACAATAAACACTCAATAGTAGATACTCTATATTTCTTCAATGTATTGTATGATGTATTTCTCTTTTTGCTTCTTGTTGTGTTCTTTAACTTGAATTTGTTCCTCTATATGTAGCTTTCTAAAAACTAGCCGTTAGGATGCTTGAACAGATCAATCTTGATTTTCTGATGTATGAAGTTTAAATTGAAAATACTTCTCTAATTTTCATACTGTATTAAACTTGATTAAGTCTGTATCAGAAATAATTTAATATAACATAGAGAAATGAGAAATTATACCTGGGATACTGATCAATAATATGTTATAAAATCAATTTAAATCAAATCAATAACACATAAAAGTAAATAGTAAGAAAATTTATCTCTCTACGAACAATGTGTCTCCTGCTTTAATAATAATAATAGTGTTAAATGCGCAATGTTAATAAGTCATCAACTATAAAATTATACTTGAGTTTTGTTATCATCGAAACTTTATCAAATGATTTGATCCTCTAAAGGGACTTTGGACCGTTTAATGTTCAACATGTACCATTATATCAATTGTGTTATTTTTTGTATTTATTTTATATTTTTGTTTTTGTATGATTACTTCAATTGTGTTGTTTTTTTTAAAGAGTTATTAAAAATTTTAATTATTCATTAATTAAAATTAAATAAAAAATAATTTAATTAATTTTTTTTTAAAAAAATTAACAAAGATAACATGTCCCAATATTGTTAGAGCATCTACTTCTTGTCATTGATTATGTTTCGTTTTACACAAAATTTATTTTATTTTTGCTATTTAATTATTTAGATCCTTTTTTTATTTTATTCTCTTTGTATTAATTTTTTTAAGAAAATTTAATTCAATTCAATTATTTTTATATTTTTTTATTTAATTTTAATCAACTAATAATTAAAATTTTTAATAACTCTTAAAAGAACAACATAATTGAAGTAACCAAAAAAAAAATATAAAATAAATAAAAGAATAACACAAATTGATATAACCATACAAAAAAGTAAAAAAAAATAAAAAAAAATAAAAAGTTATTATTTAACAAATTAAAGAATAAAGAGTGTTATTTAAGAAATTAAAAAATAAAAAATACTATTGAAGGAAATAAAAAATAAAAGAATACTATTTAAGTAAAAAAGTCAAAACATTTAATCAAAACCAATTAAAATAGAATAAAAACATCACAATTATAACTCAACAATAAATTAATTATAAAATAAATGTTTCAATACATCCATTATCAAATTAAAATGGTTAAGACGGGCAAATAAACACAAGCAAATTTGCTTCCATCAATGTTAATAATTCTAATTCTAGGATACATAACTTAGGTAATGAAATTTAATTAACAAGATTCCAAAACTAATTAAGTGAGTATTTGAAACAGAAGTCATTCAACACTAACATGAAGGATTGGAATCCTGTAAAAATTTTATTCACATTGCAAATGTTTACAAATTATAGAATTAGTGCATAAATAATTTCACAACCCCACTCTTTTTCCATGATTCCTTTTTCTGTCAATGTAAACTACTTTTTTTATATCACGACAAATCAGAGGGGCCACACACAACTAATCCTAGATTTTCACCATACTAACACTGACACCTACTCTTTCTTTCTTGTGCTAAATTCTGGTTCACATGTTCATCTGCTTGTGTGATAGAAAGAAGCATAGTCTTAAAGCTGGCAACTATATCTCCCTCAATCTCATCATCTTCTGCAAAAACTCATTTTCTTAGATCACCTCAATCCAACACAATCTGTAAGTCTTCTTCTATTCACACTCATATTTCTCTTCCTTCTTCTTTTCATTATTTGACTTCATCTTTTCTTACTTACAAGCAAACTATTTCACCAAACTCCACAACATCTTCTTTCTCCACCCAACCCTATCAAATTCATAAAAGGTAACATCATTCTAATACAAACCCTTATAGCTTATTTTTTATTTCCACTTTATTTTTCTTTTACTGATACATTCACTATCTTTTTAAATTCAATAGTAGAGCAATCATAATAATTAGTATTTGTTTTTCCAAATTTTGTATTATTATTTATTAATTATGTTAAAGGATAGGAAGTATTTTCAATTTCCACATAAATCAAGAATTTATTATTAATGTTCATATAATTATCAACCTCTTTATTTTGAGATGTCTCAGTCATCTGTTTGGACATAAAAGTTCAGTGACTAGCCTAACACACTTTTTTCTTTCATTTTTCTTTTCTGTTCGTTATGCTTTCCTTAGTTTAAATAATGGTTAATATTAAAATTTATGTTTCAAAGTGCATTTTTTTTGTTTAAGAATAAATATGTCGTATAATAGGAATGCGAAAGCCATTCCATTTATTTATTTTTTTAATTATTATATTTGTGTGCTCTCTAAATATATCGTTAAAATAATTAATCAATTATTAAATGTTGTTAAATATAAAATGATTATTTTTGTAACATATATTTGTTACAGATAAGGACTACAGATCTTCTTTATTTTTTATTATAGCCAAAACTTCAAATAATTTATAAACAACAACATATTACTGATAATTATTGGCTTGTCATGACTACTGTTTTAGTCACAACCATTTTAATTATTGTTTATATTTAATTAATGCAAAATGTTTGCACATTATATTAAACATATAATTAATTAGATAAAACTTTAGCAATAGTTTCTTTATTATTGTGATAGTTTTTTCTTTGCGGTGTTGCAACTTGGATGCAGCTCTTTCTTTTAGCATCCTCATACTTTGCTTTTACCTTTTTACGTATATATGAAAAAAATATTCAAATTAGTCATAAATAAAAAATGTTTTAAATTATACAATCTAAAAATACATCTTAAATTATCTAATCTAGAATTCAGAAATCTGATTTGTACAATTAAAAACGTAATCTAGATTTTGTAATAAATACATTTAAGATTTGAAAATAAATTCTAAACTATGTACAAAAACATGGTTCAAATAATATATTTTATAATATATTTTTGGATATAAGAAAACAAATTTGAAATTATACAATTCAAAATACATTTATGTATTATGTCATTTAAAATATATTTTTAAATTTAAAAATATTTCATAATTGTGTAATAAAAACTTTATAATTCAGAATATAACCCATATATGAAACTTCATTTTAACACTTCGAGATACAGGAAGAAATAATAACGGAGGAACAAACAACCTTAGTTAAATCAGTTATACGCTGCTTGACCAATAAAATGAGCCCAAATTATTTTTAGTGAGTGAATATGAGAGTTCACTCACTCATAAAAAGCAATATCTAATTTTCGGCTAAATTTGTTAATACAAAAATATCAAAACATTGTGAAAATTTATATTTAAAAAAGTTTGAAGTTTATACTAATTTATTTTAAAAATAATATAAACTTTTGTCTATTATTTGGAAGTTTTTAATTATCTCTATATTTAAGAGTTCCCAAATATGTCCAGGAATTATATACAGTTTTTTTGTTAGTTTATCCCTTGATAAGATTTATCTTAGAGTTTATTAAATGCAGTATCCTAGCCTAATTAAAGTGATTTTAAGCAGTTCAAGAGGTTTATGAACTATTTCAATTTTTTAATCCGTTCCTTAATGAAACTCAAATAAAAGAAAATGTGGCTAGAACCCAAATAAAATGATTTAAAAGTTTAAAGATTAAATTATAAACATTCAAATAGAGATTTACTTTAACGTTTTAAACAGTTTAAGGACTGAAAAGAAAGTTATTTTGGTAAAGAGTCCAAAAGTATAATAATTAAAAATATATTTATAAATCTATTTTATACCTCAAGTGATTCTGAAATGTTTAATATTTTTGGTCTGGTCCTTAATCAAATTCAAGAAAATGTGAATAGACACCCAAATAAAAAGAACTTTAAAAGTTTCAAGATTTAATTACGTACATTAAAGGGGCTTATATTTTAAAAATTATAAATAGTTCAAGGACACAAAATAGTTAATTTGATATAAGAAAAACCAAAATAATATAAAAATTAAAAATATATTTAAGGGAAACAGTTTAACGATAGGTGTTATGAGAATTTGATAGATAAACTGTACCACTCAAAAAGTTTACATTGTCTAACTTATAGTAAATCTAACAAAAAAATCAAATTTTCAAAATAAAGTCTACACTCTTTCACATACTCCTACACCTATATTTGTATCTCCTTATGTATATAATATAATTATCAGTTTACAAAACAATATAAAAGACAAGAGTAAGCTAATGAAAATAAAATCTTATAATATACTTAATACATGCAAAAAGAACAAACCGTATTAGTCATTCATGATAAATTTCATTAAAGTTTGACATATAAATTTATAGTACTAAGAGCAACACTATCCATTCCATACAGATCACACATGGATTTATTTTATATCACAATCATTCTTAGATTAATTCAAGCACTATCCATACAGATCACACATGGATTTATTTTATATCACAATCATTCTTAGATTAATTCAAGCATTATCCATACAGATCACACATGGATTTATTTTATATCACAATCATTCTTAGATTAATTCAATCATATACTCCATTTCACTCATATTGATTTCATTTAAGTCATATTGATTGTACATAGATTCATATGTATTATGAAAATAAAGAGATGAACAAAAATGAATATGAGAATGAAAATACTCTTTCTGTTTTTCTATTTTATTTTGATCAAAGGTAGAGGACTGAATATATACAAGTAATAAGTAATGTATCCCATTCTGGGTATAGCTAAATAAAGAAAATAAATAAAAATATTACAATTTGATAATGTCATAAAAACAAATAAACCAAATTGACCATAATTTGATTATGTCATAAATGTCATAAAGAAAAAATCACAGAATATTATTTCTCTTCTAGAAGTTTTGTATCTATATCCTCTATGAAAATATGCAATCCTGGTACCTTGATTTCTTTTCAATCTCCAGTACTTTGATTTCATTTCAATCATATAAATTGCATATGTACACATCATTCATGCACCATGGAAACATGAACTCCCAGTATACTAGTTTCATTTCAACCAAAATGGTTACATATGAACATATAATTCAGCCATCACACATCATATCAATTCAATCGTACTGAAGCATATAGATGCATATGTAATCATAGTACCTTGTTTTTCTTTCAAACCCCCAGTACACTGATTTCATTTCAACCAAAATGGTTACATATGAATATATAATTCAGCCATCACACATCATATCAATTCAATCATACTGAAACATATAGATGCATATATAATCATGGTACATTGGTTTCCTTTTAACCCTCATATACCAGTTTCATTTCATCCATCATGGTTACATATGAACATATAATTCAGTAGTCACACCATCATCAGTTTTCATTCACTTTCCATTTCGATTCCAATAATCTCAAGAAAATTTCACTACTTTATATAATTGCTCAATATCAAATACAATTCCTCAATCAATCATGCATAAAGACATATTTTATTCAATAACTGGTCTCAAACCTTTATAACCTATCAAAGTCTTATCACAAGTCATATTCAATCCCTGAAACAACAATCAAAATTCCTCACATGTTATTTTCTAACATCATTACTCAAATCAGGTCAATTAATCACACCAAATCAAAACAAACAATCAAATTCATTTAATGCTCAAGGACTAGTCAGACCTACAAGAAAGACTTGAGCACTGATAATAATATATTCAAATTTTCTATCTTAGAGTTAAAAGTAACTAACTAGTATAAAAATAAATTATTAGCTTTTCCTTACCTGAGATGACGATCTTCAAAACAATTCCTCCAAACTAGTTAGTATTACTAACTCAATCTCTAGTGATCTAAAACAAGTTATCAAAACAAAACTACATTTTAATATAATCTTAATTAAGTTGAGAGAAATATTTTTCTCAACTATTCCTACTAAGATTGATAACAAACCTAAGGAAAAATAGAGAATAAAGGATCTTTAGAACAAATATGAACTTACTGTGTATAAGATTCTGATCGGTTAGAAATGATCCTTAATTTCTAAGCTAGCTATTGCAGGACATAATCAGGTTCTAAAATAGATAAGATATAGGAAAAAAAGCTAATGAAAAGGAGAGGTTTCGTGAGTGAGAGAGACATGAAGGAGAGAGAAAAAGTGAACTAAGGAGGAGGTGGAGGTGCAGATGCCTCACATAAACAACTTATGTACAAAAATTATAATTATATGTAGATAAATCTTTAAAACAATATTATATATTTAAATTGCATACTATTCATATTTAACTATTTATTCTGTAATATTTTTATCTATAAGTTATGAACTGAAATATTATTATTCAGGGTTGTTCATGTGGAAAAATTCTACATTTTTTTAATTTGGACTTTGGATGATAAAGTTTTATCGTAGATTAAATGGGTTATGATGACAGGGATTTATTTTAGGTCACCAATGTTAATAATCCCACTATAATGAGAATAGTCAAGAATTTATTTTGGTTGACTAAGTCAAGGATATTAACTATCTCTTACTCTTAAATAAAGAGTTTAAAGAGAATAAACACAAAATTTATTATAGAAATCACTATTCATTTAACTTGTTTAAAAAAGAATAGATAGGTTTATATTTATAATGATAAGGAATGGAAAAATTTGTCTATGTGAAACTTGTAAAATACTTAAAATATCCTTATTTTGACATGTGCTTATGAAGCAAATGAAGCAAACCACACTCATTCTAAAGGATTTATATTTGAGATGTTTTTCACAATTGTTAACATGATTAACATGTTTATTATTTCCAAAACTATTATCCTTAGCTGACATATATATTATCACTACACATATATACTAGGTTTCATATGCTTCAATATCAGTAATGAGTGTTTGGAGTTGTTAGAGCTGATATAAGGTTCGTGTTTCAAAGATGAAGTTTGTGTGAGCTGATATAAGGTAAAATATGTTATGTTTTTTTTATTATTATTACTTTTACTCCTCTTATGAATGTAAAGTTTTATTTGTTGTTTGTTTCCTTTTTTTTGTCAATACAAAAGGCTTCAGCTTAAGAATAATTAATGTATATAATTTTCTATTAATCTATTAATAAAGTTAAATGAAATATGAATTTTAAAATAGGCAATATATTTTTTGTGATCGCCATAACAAATTTATTTTCAAAGACTTGATATCAAAATAATATTAGAATTTATTTTTATTAATATTTTTCTATTTAAGTGTGTATGCGTGTAAAATATATTATCTATATGATATAATCAAATGTTTCATTTTCAAATAATTGCTTATTGATGAAATACTTCAAGATATAATGACTTCATATTAATTCATAAATATAAAAATAGTATATTTACTTATGAACCGGTGAAATATAATTGAATTATTTCAAACATTTTCATTTTTTACTATAACAATGCTAATCATCAATTATATTATATATTAGTTGCACCACATCAACTTTTATGGTCTTACCTTTGCTCTACCTTTGAAGTTCCAGTTGATTCCTGAAAAGAAATTGAATGGAATCTATAAATTCGATTTAGAAAATTAAATAAATAATAAAAACAATTCTCTAAGAGATTTTACTAATTAACATAATTATAATAAATATTATCACCTTTTTAAATTATAAAAACATTTTCTCTCTTTCCAGTAAGATCCTCTTAGTCTCTTCTTAAAGATAAAAAATTCTAAAAAAAACAAAAATAAACAGTCTTACACTAAAACTAATGAATTCATAAAATGAAGGATTACAAACTTTAAATGATTACCCCCTATATATAGATACTCAAACATACTGTATGTAAAAGAGAGAAACCATATTAGACACTTATTCTAGTACACCATGAGTGCAAATTTTTTTGAATGATCTTTGCTTGACTTGATTCAATAAATTACTTTCTGTTCCTCCACTAAGTCTTATTTATAAAAGTTGAAATCGAAACATGTAGCATGAGTTTGTTTTTGGCAAGATTTTGGTACTTAATTAATTATAATTTTTCACAACTACACTTTACGAAACTGAACATGTGAAAAGATAAGTACTATATCTTAAAAAACTTTCTGTCGTTTTGAAATCTGATGTAGAAGAAAATTATTTTGGAAAAAACAAAAATGAACTCATACTGTGTGAGAATTAAACATTTTAACTTTTTTATTGTTTTAAAATATGATGCACAATGATTTTGAAAAAAAAAAGTTAAAAACATTACTATGGGAGAAATAGAATTTTACGGATACATTTTTTACTTTTATTCAGAAAACCAAAACTTATCCTTTAATTTTATCTATGCTTTAAATTCTAAATTATTGCAACACTAAATAAAGAAGATAAAAAATATTTAAAAAATAAAAATTAAACCACCTGAATAAATAGAATGTGTTGAGTAAATATTTTGATTGCTTAGTCTGTAAAATAATTTAAATTTAAATTTAATTTTATTATCATCAAAACATAATATTAGAAATCCTCTAATGAATATTAAATATAAGACTAATTAATACAGAAGATGAATAAAATCGTCTAATCACTCAAAATATATAAAATACTAGTAATAAAAAAAACATTAGTTAGGATAAAACTATATAAACTTAATTAATGTAATGGATTTAAAAAATTGATTTGTATTTTTAATCTACTATTTATTTAAAATAGGGTGACTTTTTGTTCAACGAACAAAATAATGTAATCGTGTGATCATGTAGTGATATTTTTTTTAGTAATAAAAAATAAAATTAATGTGAAGTATAGAAAAGATAGTTCAACCCTTTTCCACAATAGTATAACAAAGTGAGCAAATCACCTGCTATGTAAAGTAGATCTTCCAACAAGTAAACATAAAAAGAAAAAAAAAAAAACATTTATCGCATTATTCGTCTAAGACAGCACATCTCAATTAGAAAATAATTATTACAACAAATGATTAACTACGAAGTCCACTTACTCATAATACTTAATAATATATAATTCTCCTATTTCACAAAAGTGTTTTTCAAATTGTTTATTCTTCTCATCTACAATTACATATGTTCTTGTCATTGTTAATAACAATGAAAATGAAAATAAGGACGATGTCAAAATCAAATATAATAAAAATAAATATTTTTGAATAGTAGTTACAATTCACAAATAATTTTCAATCAGTCTACTTATTTCACAAATTAATTAATTTATTATTTTTCACAAAATTAATATTTTAAATAACTTTTTATTATATCTTTCAACAATTCTCTTAATTTAAGAAATTTTTCATATAATACTTTTCAAATCAGAGTCTCACAAAACTATTCTCATAGAAAAAATATATATTCTGTTTAATCATAAACTTTTTATAGTTAAAATGATCCAACTCACAATAACTTCTATGTTAATTTTATTCAACTCTCACCTCCCACAATTTCATATATAATCATATTATTATTAAATGGCTGTAGGAGCTTGTGTATGTATTAGTGCATATTTATAACCACGGAATCTGATTAGCAGTTCTATTTGTCCTTATCATGTTATTTGCTTTGGGTGAATATGTATTTTCGGCATATCGTTGTAAACTAAGGTAATTTTGTTGATGGTTTTGCATGCTCATTTATTTAAGGGTGGTGATATTTTGACACCACTATTTATCTTTATTTTTGACACTATTTAATATTAATATATATTATTATTTTATTTATATATAATATTTTATTAGCAAAATACAGTGTCAACTGGAAGTATAATATGAACAGTGATGTCAAACTAGTATTTTTCTTTCTTCAATAGAATATAGGTTGGATTGATCTTATTATCCATTTTATAATTTTTTTACTAATAAAAAAATACTATTATTAAATATCACAATTTAAATTATATCCAAACAACAAAATATAGTTAACGACAATAAAATATATAATAAAAATTTATAACAATAAGATAATAACAATAATATTTTATTCTCACTTTTAAGTTTAACAAAATATAAATAAAAATTCATTGCAAAAATAATTTACATTAGCAAACAATAATTTACAATAAAAATTATTTTCATTAAAATAGTCATAAATTTACAGTAACAAAATAATAAAACACACCCAAGAGTAAATTTAAATACAATAAATACCAAACAAATTTTTAAAGATTAGAATAAAAATTATTTTCTTAAAGAAATAAAGTAGAACCAAATTTATAATATAATTAATTACTTTTTAAAATAAAAAACATTAAAACAAATAAAATTAATTTTATTAATTCAAAATATAATACAATTAATTTATTATAAAAAATTGTGCAAACATTAACTATAATATATAATAATGATAATAATAATAATAATAATAATAATAATAATAATAATAATAATAATAATAAAATTTTACAACATTTCTAAAAATATTCTGCATGTAAAAATAAATCTATCATAAAATACTTTACCATTTACATACAAAAAATAATTTAAATAAAGCCATATAAAAAAATTGATCTATCAAATCAATTTACTCTTTCTCAAATAATTTCATTCTAGAACAACATTATTAACAATTTTTCTATTATATTTCTTACTTCCGGTTTCTCTATTCTCAAACATATATAATCTTATTCAAAATGTCATAAACTTGTGGTTGGATTTTTACAACCATAAATTTAATAAGAACAGTTTGAAATGAAGGTTCCGAAATAGGTTAAGTGGTCAACTATTTGGTAACGAGGAAGAAGATGCACCGTTTTCTCTTGAATGCAGCCTTACACAAAATGAAAATTAAATTCAAAGTATTTCGTATTAGAATGCATAATAGGATTAAACAACTCCTATGTTGGGGGCGATTGTAAGCAAAGTTCAGAACCATAGAAATAGGATCTCTCAAGTATCTCTTTTAATTTAATTTATTTTTTGTCATTTAAAAAAATAAAAATAAAATAATATTTCAAAATGGAGTGTGGATGATGTTGAAATTTTGGCAATAACATAGTTGAAAGCGTAGTTATGGACAACGTATAAAGGAAAAAGGAAAGCGTATTTGAGGATGCGCTTCACCGCTTTCCAGTGGTGCTCCTGAAAATTAGTCATAAATTGGCAGACTTTGTATACAACATATGATAGAACAGGTCTGGTGATGAGTATCTATTGTACAGCTCCCACAACAAACTTGTACAATGTAGGATCAGGAACAACTTCAGATTCATCTTAACTAAGACACAAAGAAGGAGTCATCGTTGTAGGTTGCGGTGTGGACTTTAGCATATTTGTTCTATTTAGAAGGTCTTTGATGTACTGAGCTTGAGACATATGAAGATTTCCCTCTTTGGTATTCTTAGGAAGTAGTGAAGAGATCCTAAGTTCTTAAAGGGAAAACAAGAACTTAGTACATATATAACAGAGTTAATAACATGTTATGAAGACTCTATAATAAGAATGTCATCAACATACTTGTAAAAATGTGGAGGTTTAGATATAGGCAAATTTAATGTGACATTATTAGCAAAATAGAAGTGGAGGTTTGGAGTGGAGAAAAGTGAGTGTATGGAAGGATATACCAGAATCTAGGTATGGCAAGTGGAGAGACATGAAAAATGTGGGGCAAACGAAAAGCAATCTAGTTGGTGGAAAGACTTATGTAAAATCTATGATGTTAGAAATCAATCCAATTGGTTTGATAAATATTAATTGGGTATTAGAATTGGATATTAGGTGATGGTAAACAAATACAGTTGTGGGAGGATATATGGATTCTGGGTCAACTATTAAAAGATAAGTTCTCTAAGTTATATTTTTTAACTTTGCCTAGTGAAAATTAATAAGTGAGGTGGGACAATAGGTAATTATGAATAATGTTGAGACATTTAATTGGAAATTAATATGGAAGAGGGAAGAAATCAAATATGATATGAACGGGTAACAATAGTAAAGGAAATTTGATTACAAGGAATAATGTTGTTTTCAATAATGATATACTTAAAGAGTGGTTGTGAGCAAAATATAAAATTCTTAAGGTAAATTTCTCATTGACAGAATGACTAATGTGTTCATTGCAGTGCCTTAAACAAAATTGAGAGAACTAATTCCCCACTCTCTCGTCAGAGCCCGTTCTAAAAACCCCTCCACATACAATACTCCTAAACCACCACACTTAATAGGTCAGAAATGCCAATCAGAATAAGAGACTAAGTTACACTTCAACTTGTACTTGATCCAAAGCCATCTCTTAAGCTGTGTTAGATTAAAGATCTCTTCCACATCCACTATCGCTTCTTTAATTTGGATCTGGTGAACGTGTTGTGTGTACGCAAGGAAGAGGGAGTGGTGGAGGTGGAGGAGGTGGTGGTGGTGGTGAAGGAGAAGGTGGAGGAGGTAGTGGTAGTGGAGGTGGATGAAGTGGTGGTGGTGAGGGTTGGGGTTGGGGTGGCGGTGGTGGTGGATATTTAGTTGGCATCACTCCAACTGTAAATGTCACTTGTACTAGTTTTTTGACATTAATAGCTTTCTAAAATTATTTTAATGTGTATTATTCATAAATTATTCTAATATCTATATACATTTTTTGGTTTCCATGATTTTTCTTGCATGAACTTCTAGAAGTCTGTGCCATCTTTCATTCGTTCAATTTGTTGAATATTTTATCTATTTTCCCTTTCTCAAATAAAATTTTAAATTTTGCATTTGTAATTTTTAGGAAAAAAATGTACACTGATTGTAGTGGGAAGCAAAAATCAAGGGGAAACTGTTAGCTGAGAGGGAGCATGGATCCAGTTGTCTCTGCAACTACTCAAACTACACTGGACATTGTAGGACGTGTGGTCAAACGACAATGGAGTTACTTTTTTAATTACAAAGACAAATTTAAAGAGTTGAAATCTTATGTTGAGAAGTTGGAAGATAATAGGGAGAGGCTAAAACATCAGGTTGATGATTCACGAAGGAATGCAGAAGAAATTGAAAATGACGTTCAACATTGCTTACAGCTGATGGATGAGAAGATAGAAGAATATAAAAGTTATATTAACAATGAATGTCATGCAAAGACATTTTGTTCAATTGGTTTCTTTCCAAATAACTTCCAACTGAGGTATCAGCTAGGCAGAAAAGCTACAAAGATGGTAGAGGAAATCATAGGAGATGGGCTTTGGAAAAACAAATTTGACAATGTTTCATATAAGGAATGCCCATCCACTGATGCTGCTTTTTCAAACATGGGCTATGAGAGCTTTGTGTCTAGAACTAGAACCATGGAGATGATTATGAAAGCACTGCAAGACTCTACCGCTGATATGATTGGAGTTCATGGGCCTGGTGGTGTTGGTAAGACCACTTTAGTCATAGAAGTTGCTAAGACAGCTCGAGAAAAGAAGTTGTTCAAGACAGTCATTATAGCAAATATTACAAGAAATCCTGACTTCAAAAAAATTCAAGAGCAAATTGCTGGCATGCTAGGAATGAAATTGGAAGAGGAAAGTGAGATTGCAAGAGTGGACCGTATTCGAAAGAGGTTAAAGAACGAAAAGGAGAACACCCTTATTATCCTTGATGATCTCTGGGATGGATTGGACTTGAATAAACTTGGAATTCCATGTAATGATGATGCAAGCCAAAGAGAGGTCAGTGACATTTCTGATTTTGGCTACAACAATGACATATCTGATTTTAGTAACAATAGGATCGAAAAAAAAGATTTGTCAGAAGGTGATTCGGGTAAGATGAAAAAGGAAAAGTTATCCAGCGGTTACAAAGGAGGCAAAATTCTTCTAATATCTAGAAATAAACAAATACTATGTAATCAAATGGATGTGCCACAGAGCTCAACTTTTCCAGTAGGAGTCCTTGATGAAAAGGAGGCAGAGACTTTGCTTAAGAAAGTCGTTGGTGTAAAAAGTTCCGAGTTTGATGGGAGTATTACTGAAATTGCAAAATGGAGTGCTGGATTTCCGATAGCATTAGTTGCAATAGGAAGGACACTAAAGCATAAAAGCTTATCCGCATGGGAGGATGTCTGTCAACAAATTAAAAGACAAAGTTTTACAGAAGAATGGGGATTTACTGACTTCTCTATAAAGTTGAGCTACGATCATCTAAAAAATGAGGAGCTCAAGAAAGTTTTCTTACATTGTGCAAGAATGGGAAATGATGCTTTGATTATGGACTTGGTCAAATTTTGCATTGGTTTGAATTTGCTTGAAGGAGTCCACAGAATTATTGATGCGAGGAAACGAGTAAAGGAGATTATAAAGGAGCTAGAAGAATCGAGTTTGTTGGCGAGGAGTTATTCTATTGACCGCTTCAACATGCATGACATTGTGCGAGATGTTGCTATTTCAATATCATCCAAAGAAAAACATGTGTTTTATATGAAAAATGCCATACTTGATGAGTGGCCTCACGAA